>ENA-UOOE01000033-UOOE01000033.1-fermentation-metagenome-genome-assembly--contig:-NODE-33-length-145801-cov-23.787287_pt1 | contig 145801 bp, 134 predicted proteins | sample MGYA00245776_ERZ724021 | MGnify/ENA primary metagenome ERZ724021 (study PRJEB28704, sample SAMN03018321) | fermentation metagenome | biome: anthropogenic terrestrial biome; feature: soil... | reverse complement strand
ATATTACCAAACACTCGCCACTTTGTCAACCCTTTTTCTCACTTTTTCTTAAATTATGCTGATTTTTATATGAAAATCAAGGTTCATAATGATTTCGGCCAGAGATCTGCGGATAATAAGTTCACGCATTGGGAAAAATTTTGAAAAAGGGGCTGATTGATACGAACAGCAAATGGAAATACGTTTGGCGTATTTTTGTAATTATCCTGCTGAATATCCTCATTATCGCTGTTTTTGCAAAAACCGGCAGCCCTGTTCAGACGCTTTCAAAGTACGGCTCGTCGGGGACAGAGGTACGCCAAATACAGACAAAGCTAAAGCAGTGGGGCTATTATAACGGCTCCATAGACGGCGTATACGGCAGTGCAACAAAAAACGCAGTTGCCAGTTTCCAAAATAAAAACGGCCTAACGGCAGACGGTGTGGCGGGCCCTGCAACGCTCTCCAAAATTGGCCTGACCTCGGGTGGCAGCACTGGAGGAACAGGCGGCTACAGTGCCAGCGATGTCGCGCTGCTTGCAAAAGTCATCTCGGCTGAGGCACGCGGCGAACCATACGTAGGCCAGGTGGCAGTCGGCGGCGTCATATTGAACCGCATAAAGCACCCATCATTTCCAAACACTCTTGCTGGCGTGATTTATCAGCCCGGGGCCTTTTCCTGCCTTAATGACGGTGGAATAGATGCGGCAGTTTCCGACTCCGCGTACAGGGCCGCCCGCGACGCAATGAATGGCTGGGACCCTTCCGGCGGCGCGATATATTATTACAATCCCGCCAAAGCAACGAGCAAATGGATATGGTCTCGCCCTGTTATAACTATAATCGGCGACCACCGTTTCTGCAGCTGAAAACCACTTATCCACTATGTGTGCTTGTAGTTGGGCAGGCGCCAAATTCTAACGCTAATGGCAGAGATGAAAAAAATCATCCCTGCCATTTTTAACATTCGTTTTATAAGGCCATCAGTCTGCTTTAAACTTCCGGAACATCTTTTTTACTTCGGCATCATATGCCTTGCTGCTGCTGTCAGTTGCGGTATCTTTATAAATCATAAGGTATTTGCCGCTGTCTGAAAGCGTTGCATCGACCTGCTGGCCGAGAAGTGAAAAGTGGCCTTTGCCCTTTACCTCAGATATGACCTTCTGCGCAGTGCTGTTGAGGTTCGCCGGATTATATTCATACAGCTCAAGCGTGACATTGTCTTTGCCATTGTGGCCATAAATATAGCGTACGCCTGATCCTGCTCCAATTATATCGCTGCACATGGATTTTCCGTCTCCCTGCAGCGAAAGGTTTTTCCCGAGGTAACTTTTAAGGCCTGCGAAGCTGTCCGGTACGCTGCCCTGGCTGACTTTTTCCGGTATGGAAACCACAGGCGCCGGAGCCTGTGATGACGTTGCTGAGGCTTTGCTCGATGGATGCGATGAAGACGGGCTGACGTTGCCCGTCCCGCAGGCAGTAAGCAGCAGTGCCATCACCGCTGCTATTGAAACAATACCGATTTTTTTCATTCTGGCAATCCGCCTTTTCATTTTCTTTATGAGCTATTTGCAGCTAAGGCAAGCGGCAAATGCCGCCGCGCTGTCTCATGCGCTTTATATCATATAATTATCCGATTTTTTGCTTATTTTGTCAAGGCGGCTTTTGTCATAAAAAATCCGCCGAAGGCAAAACCTCCGGCGGAAAAGTACTTCTCATATCATGAGCGGCTTTTACAGCTCAAAATATGTATAAAATATCAATGCTTAATAATTCAAACGGCCATAAGAGTCTACATGGTTTCCCCAATAATTAGAGAGGTTTACTATTTCAACACCAGGTCTCGGCTGATCTATATCTCCATCGCACTGGATAGCACGGCCGCCACCCATATAAATTCCTACGTGGCCATAATCGTCATAATACACAAGGTCGCCTGCTCTTGGGCTTGAAACTGGGGTTGTTATCCCTGTAAGTCCTGTGACTGTCAACCTTCCTACACTGTGGCCGCTCTTATAAAGGACATAACTTACAAAGCCAGAGCAGTCAAATCCGCCACGGGCAGCTCCGCCAAAAGAATAAGGCGTACCTATGTATTGTTCCGCCACAGCAACAATATCTGAAGATGAGCCGGAATTTTCGTTGCCGCTTGAGCTCGAGTTTCCTCCTGAGTTGTTGCTTGAGTTGTTGCCTGAGTTGTTGCCTGAGCCTTGCGCTGAAGATGACTGCGAAGTTCTGTTCCCGGAGTTTACTGAGTTGCCGGTGCTGCCAGATGTATTGCTTCCACTGCCATTGCCACCTGTACTCTGGTTTGCATCTGCAGCTGCAGTTGCAGCGGCTGCCCGCTGCTGTGCCGCCTGATTTGCCGCAAGCTTGGATTCAGCATCTTTTTCACTTTGGTCCATAGAGTTATAAGCCTGCTCCGCTTCCTGCGCGAGAACATTCATCTGTTTCTGATTTTGCTCGAGGGACGTTTTATCATCCGTGACTTTTTTGCGGTTCTTTTCTATTTGTTCTTTCTGTGTTTTAACGCTGCTTAAGTCTTTTTTAACTGAATTTATAAGAGCTGTATCATGTTTCGATATTACGTCGAGCATCTCAGCCTTATCCGCAAAGTCCATAATGCTTTTCGCATTGAGGACAATATCCAGCTCAGAAGCTTCACCGGTAAGGTACAGTGCATAAACACGCTGTTTAAGTTCCTGATAGTCCTTATTTATCTCTTTTTCTTTCCCGGCAATATCTTTCTGCTTTTGGATAATATCGCTGTCGAGCTCACTTATTTCTCTATTTTTGCTGTCGATTTGTTCCTCCAGATTCCCCATTTTTGCATTAAGGGCATCCTGGTACTGCTGCTGTTTGGACTTGTCGTTTTTCATCTTTGCTATCTGGTCGTCAAGCTGCTGCTCCTGTTGCTGCAGCGTCGCTTTACTTTGGCTTGGCTCATCGGCCTTTGCCCGCACATTCCCCGCTGATATGGAGAAAACGAGTGATAGTGACAGACCAATTGCTGTTACACTTTTTAGTATCTGTTTACCTGTCAAAAATGTTCCTCCTTTTTGAAAACTTTTTTGGGATTTTTAAAAAAACTTTTTAAAAGCTTTAAATAATGATGATTAATTATATATTTACACTGCATGAGATGCGGTAAGCATCTGGTAGCAGGAACATACACAGATAGACTCCTATTCACTTAACGGCACGCTAAAAGCAAAATATTCTACCGGTAACTTTACAACACCTCTACTGGCTTTACTCAAGCCCTCATTCAGCGCCTGATTTTACTGCAACCTGCCAAAGCAGTCAAAATGTTTTCTCCAGTAACTGTTGCTGAGGCGAACATATTCAACGCCTGAGCTGTCGCACTGAATGGCTTTTCCATTTCCGACATAAATCCCAACATGGGACCTTGGCAATCCGCCATAAGTGTAGTCATAGAACACAAGGTCGCCGGCCATCGCAGATGAACTTGGAACCGGCGTGCAGAGGGCGTACAGCCCGTCGACACCACGCCGCCCTATATTCCAGCCGCTGTGGTTAAGGACCCATGACACATAACCTGAGCAGTCAAATGATGTTCTCGGGTTGCCGCCGCCCCATACGTACGGATAGCCAAGGTACTTCTTAGCTTCCGCAAGTATTGCTGGAAACCTCTTTACGCATTTGCCGCTTGATTTAGAAATACGCTGGCTTATGCGTGCGGTTTCTTTTGCATTTTCAGCCTGTGCAGCCTCTATGGATTTCCTGTTTTTGTCCATTGAACCTAAAGCCGCAGCCGCTTCATCAGACAGGTCCGAAAGCTGTTTTTCCTGCTGCTCAAGAGTTGTTTTTGCCTGGGTAGCCTGTAAGCGGTTTTTTTCAATTTCCGCCTTTTGAGCCATAATGCTGTCAAGGTCAGCTTTCAGCGTGTTTATCAGCTTTGTGTCGTGTTCCGAAACCACACGCAGAACCTCAGTCTTATCGGCAAGGTCCATAACGTTTTTGGCATTGAGCACGACTTCGAGATTAGAAGCTTCACCAGTCATATAAATGGCGCAGACACGGTTTTTCAGCTTCTGGAAATCTGTGTCGACCATTTTCTGCTTATCGGCTATAGCGGCTTCTTTCTGTTTGATAGACGCATTCAGAGAATCTACCTGTCTGTTTTCGCTGTCTATCTGCTGTTCAATATTTACAGCCTTTTCATCGAGAGTGTTTTTATACTGCTGTTTTTTTGCTTTGTTGTTTTTTAATTTTGCGAGCTGCTTATCCAGCTCTTTCCCTTTTTGCTGAAGAGATGCTTGTTGTTTTTTAAGATTGTCCAGCGACGTTGCCTTCGCCGGTATATTACCAAGCGAAGACGAGAAAGCGAGCAGAAACAAAAGGCCAAATACCGCTACGCTTTTTGCCAGTCGCCTACCAGTCAACTATCTCTCCTCCTTCTTTCTTAAGATATTTTCCAATTGATATAATACCGCCAAGTGCGCCAAAGACGCATCCGGCAAGCACAAACACTGTTGTTAGCAGTGCTGAGACCGAGCTCATTTCAATCGGGCGGAACATTGTAATCGATGTCAGGGTGCCCGTCATCTTGCCATAGAGCATCTGCAGCAGCACGCTGCTGAGGAGCCCCGATATAAGGCCTATGATGACGCCTTCCACAATGAACGGGATCCTGACGAACCAGTCCGTTGCGCCGACCGATTTCATAATATTTATCTCAAGCCTACGTGAAAACATTGTTGCACGTATGGTATTGGAAAGAATAAAGAGTGAAACAAGGCTCAATATAAGCACTATCCAGAAGCCGCCAGTCGTTACGATATTGTCAAGCCTTGTGAGCTTATTGGCAATATCAGAGTAGTCATTGATGCTCCCAACGCCTTTTACCTTCCTTATCTGAGTTACAGTATTTTTATATTTTGAAAGGTCACGGAAAGACACCTGAAACGCATCCGGCAAAGGGTTATCTTTGCCTGTCATACCCGCAAGCAGGTTGGCATCCTTTTCGCCAAGCATGCCCATCACGTTTTCGATAGCTTTGTCTTTCGGGATAAACTTGCAGCTCTTGATATTGTCAAGCTTTTTGATTTCCTCGCCTGCTTTTACCGAAGAGAGCACCGGAATACCCTGATTCATATAAACCCTTACCGAGTTTGTCCCTTCAAGTGTCTTCATGGCCGCACTTATATTCATTGAGCAAAGGATAGCCGCACCGGTAAGCAGAAGGCACGAAATCAACACGCCTATGGATGCAAGCGACATTGTGCGGTTATTCCATACATTCTGCACTCCCTCTTTAAGCAGGTACTTGAAGCTGATAAATACGCTGTTTTTTATTTTGTGCGTCGGCTGATAGGCTTGCTGCTTATGAGGCAGCTGCCCCCAATCCTGCTTGCTGCTTTTTACTGCAGGTGGTTTTTCTGCCGGCACTGGCTCTTTGTGTGCAGTGAACACTTGCTCTTTGTGCGCAGTGAGTACCGGCGCTTTGTGTGCAGTGAACTTTTTCGAAATATGCCTGCCGTCCGTTTTAGCCATGCTCTACCTCCTTCGCTGAGGATTTTGGAATGCAGGAATCTGAAAGAATAGTTCCATTGTTTATTTCAATAACTCTGCGCTGAAAATGCCTTACAAGCGAATGGTCATGCGTTACCATAAGTATTGTTGTGCCGCGGTTGTTTATCTGTGTAAGCAAGTCCACGATTTCAAATGAGAGAGCCGGGTCTATATTGCCTGTGGGTTCATCCGCAAGTATTAGTTGGGGCTTGTTCACAAGTGCACGCGCAAGGCTTACACGCTGCTGCTCGCCACCGGAAAGCTCACGCGGGTGGCAGCGGGACTTTTTCCGCAGGTTAACGAGGTCGAGTACATACGGCACGCGTTCCTTTATCTCGTGGTTCGAAGCTCCAATAATATGCATGGCAAACGCCACATTCTCAAAGACCGACATCTTGTTTATCAGGCGGAAATCCTGAAAAACCATGCCCATCATACGTCGCATATAAGGCACATCGCTGCGCTTAAGTTTTGAAAGCTTCTGCGTACCTATTATAACTTCGCCTTCCGTTGGGCGCTCCTCGCATGTAATTAGCTTTAAAAAGGTGCTCTTGCCGGCTCCGGATTCACCGACGATAAATACGAATTCACCGTCACTTATCTTTGTGCTTACATTTTTGAGCGCCTGGGTACCGTTCGGATATACCTTGCTTACATTCTGGAATTCTATCAAAATAATCGCCCCAAACAGACTGTAGTTTTTAAATTACACAAAATCGTATATATATAAAAGGCTGCCTATTGGCATATTTCCATGATACCAATGGGCAGCTATTTTATAATTCCTCTTAGGAAACAAACTGTAATATTTTTGTTACAATTTTTGCCGCTCATTTTTTTGGCTTTTTTTCTGCAGCAAAAAGCAGTCAGTATTTTGCTGGATTTGAATTAAGGTACTTCTTTACCATCAGAGCCACCTTAAACACAATGGCATCTTCAAACTGGCGCAAATCGAGGCCGGTAATCTTCTTTATCTTTTCGAGGCGGTAAACGAGTGTGTTGCGGTGAACAAACAGTTTGCGCGAAGTCTCTGAAACATTGAGGTTGTTTTCGAAGAAGCGCTGTATTGTGAAAAGCGTCTCATGGTCAAGCGAATCGATTGAACCTTTTTTAAAGACTTCTTTCAGGAATGCCTCACACAGCGTAGTCGGGAGCTGGTAGATAAGGCGTGCAATGCCAAGGTGGTCATAGCTTACGATAGAGCGCTCGGTGTCGAACACCTTGCCTACTTCAAGTGCTATCTGCGCTTCTTTAAAAGAGTGGGCAAGGTCTTTAATGCTGCTAACTATCGTGCCAATGCCAACGACGCAGTGCGTATAGAATTCACTGCTAAGTGTATCAACTATGGAGTTTGCCAGTTTGTCAAGGTCTTTTGGCTCAATCCCCGGACGGATTTCTTTCACGAGAGCAATGTCGGTCTCATTGATATTGATTACAAAGTCTTTGTTTTTGTCGGGGAAAAGGTTCTGGATAACATCGTATGCCGAAACGTCCGTCTTGTTCAGCACACGGATAAGTATGCACACGCGGCTCACATCCGTGTTGAACCGCAGCTCACGCGCCTTAAGGTAGATATCCCCCGGCAGGATATTGTCGAGTATTACATTTTTTATAAAGTTACTCCGGTCGTATTTCTCGTCATAATACTGCTTTATGCTGTTGAGCGAAATTGCCAGCAGCGAAGCATAGCGGCCTGCATCCGGATCTGTTCCTGAAACGAAAACCGCGTACTCTGGGCGCGGCTGGTTGCCAAATGATTTATAGGTATAGCCGCCCACTACAAAAGTGCCTGTAGAAGCTAACGCATCCGGCGTAAGGCTGTCATCCACTTCTCCAATGCGGCCCAGTTCGCTGCATGCGACAATAACCGATGTCTCGTCCACCACACCGATAGTCCTGTCGATAGCATCTCGCATCTGGTGGACAATCCCCTGAAATAGTCTGCTTGACATGGCAATCCCTCACTTTTCACGAATCTATGTCAACCGAAAAAAGCTTATAATTTAATATATTACATTTTACATAAATTTAAAGCAAATTTCAACCTTAAAATATCATATTGCTTAAATATAAAAAAATATTCACATATTTATGTTCCCAATGCAAAATATTTTAACAGCAGCAGCACTGGTTTCCATAAATTGCATTGGCGTTTTATGCTTTTCCGCAGCGGGCCGCAGCTTTCGCCTCAGCCTGCTTTTTCGAGAAGACGCAACCGCAGTAATTCTGGCGGTAAAGGCCATACTCATGTGAAAGCTCAATAGAGCGCAGATACCCGTTCCGTTTTTTAAAGTCGGAATAAAGGTACTTCACCCCATACCGCTTTTCAAGCTCTCCGCCTATCACATTGAGCCTCTGTGCATCTTTATATGGGCTGACGGAAAGCGTTGTTGAAAACCACTCAAAGCCATTTTCTTTTGCATACCCGGCGGCTGCCTCCAGCCTCATGCGGTAACATAGCGTGCAGCGGCCGCCGCGCTCATGGTCGCCCTCATGGCCTTTCGCCATCTCAAAAAAGCGCTCCGGCTCATAGCGCCCTTCCGCAAACCCTACCGGGTATTTGGCTGGCAGCACGGCAGTCAGGCGCTTTGCTTCCGCTGCGCGCCTGCGGTACTCTTCTTCCGGCGAGATGTTTGGGTTGTAGTAAAACAGCGTAATGCGAAAATATTCTGAAAGGTATTCCAGCACATAGCTGCTGCATGGTGCACAGCAAGCATGCAGCAGCAGGCGCGGTGCGCTGCCGTTTAAACTTTTCAGTGTCCCGTCAAGGGCTTTCTGGTAATTGACTTTCTGCATAATTAACGCCTTGTTTCTATTTTACCCGGAAGGTAATAAGGGCTTACGCCTGCGGTTTTTTCGGCAGAGTTGAGATGCCGAGCTCGTTAAGCTGCTGCTCATCTACGTCTGTCGGCGCATCGCTCATAAGCTCAGCGGACGAAGAAACTTTCGGGAATGCAATCACGTCGCGTATGCTGCCGCAGCCGAGCATGACCATGACGAGGCGGTCGAGGCCAAACGCCATGCCGCCGTGCGGCGGTGCCCCATACCGGAATGCGTTTGTGAGAAACCCGAAGCGCTTCTCAGCCTGCTCCGGCGTAATCTGCAGCGCCTTAAAAATGCGCTGCTGCAGCTTCCTGTTGTTTATACGTATAGAGCCGCCGCCAATCTCATTTCCGTTAAGCACCATGTCATAGGCGAGGGCATAAACATGCGCGGGGTCGCTTTCGAGTTTGCCGAGATCTTCTTCGCGTGGCATTGTGAACGGGTGGTGCATGGCCATAAAGCGGTTTTCTTCTTTGCTGAACTCAAACATTGGGAAGTCGGTTATCCACAGGAGCGAAATCTTATTTTTGTCGATAAGGCCAAACCGACGCGCAAGCTCGCAGCGCAGTGCGCCGAGTGAGTCGACCACAACCTTGTTTTCATCGCTCGCCACGAGAAAAAGCACATCGCCTTTCTCAGCGCCGAGAGACGCACGGACTCCTTTCACCTCTTCCGGCGAGAGGAACTTCTCATAAGAAGACGTTTCGCCTGCCGAGGCAAGACGCGTCCATGCAAGGCCCTTTGCGCCGTATGACTTAACCCAACCGCCGAGCTTGTCGATATCTTTGCGGCTCAGCTTGTCGGCCTGCCCTTTAAGGTTTATTCCGCGCACGCTTCCGCCCGCAGATATGGCACCTGCAAATACGCGGAACTGCGTGCTTTTAAGCGCACCGCTCACGTCTTTAAGCTCCATGCCAAAGCGCAGGTCAGGCTTGTCGGAACCAAAGCGGCTCATGGCGTCGTCCCATTTCATGCGCGGAAGCGGCGTCTTTATATCTACGCCCTGCACTTTTTTATATGCTTCTTTTATAAAGCCCTCCGCTATCTCCATCACGTCGTCCTGCGTTACAAAAGACATTTCAAAGTCAAGCTGTGTAAACTCCGGCTGGCGGTCAGCCCGCAGGTCCTCGTCGCGGAAACAGCGTGCCACCTGCATATAGCGGTCAAAACCCGAAAGCATCAAAAGCTGCTTGTAAAGCTGCGGCGACTGCGGAAGTGCAAAGAATTCACCCGGGAAAAGGCGCGACGGCACAAGGTAGTCGCGCGCGCCCTCCGGCGTCGATTTTATCAGGTCAGGCGTTTCAATTTCGAGGAAGCCGTTGCTGTCGAAATAGTCATGCGCAACTTTTACTACCTGGTGGCGCTTTATGATGTTTGCCTGCAGGTCAGGGCGGCGCAGGTCAAGATAGCGGTACTTAAGGCGCAGCTCTTCGTTTACGCCCGAATTGCACTCAATAGCAAATGGCGGCGTCTCGCTCTCATTTAGTATGCGCAGCTCCGTTACTGCTATTTCAATATCGCCCGTCGGTATTTCCGGATTCTTGTTCGAGCGCTCGCGCACCGTCCCTTTTGCCGCAAGCACATACTCGGCGCGCACCGATGAGGCTTTTTTGAAAACATCCCTGTCCGTTTTATCGTTAAAAGCAAGCTGCACTATGCCAGTGCGGTCGCGCAAATCTATAAATACAAGCTGGCCAAGGTCGCGCTGCCTCTGCGCCCAGCCGCAGACCGTAACTTTTTTGCCTTCGTCACTGCTGCGCAGCACGCCGCAGTAATGGGTGCGTTTCATACCCGTCATAAATTCAGCCATTTAATGAACCCTCCAATTTATATACAGTTCCTGCCGTTTTTGGTAGCCGTCAGAATTCCGGCGCAAACCGAAGCTTTTCCCCTATGTGCGGCAGACATTTTCGTTATAGCCGCCTGTACGTCAAAGTCCGGCCAGTTAAGCATTAAACCACGCCTCAATTAAACTTCTTCATCGCCATCTTCGCCTTCGCCGCTGTCTTTATCCTCCAGTTCAAAGAACCTGTCCGGCAGTTCATCATCGAGCTTTACTTCAGTCTTTTCGCCCGTTTTCATATTCTTTATAACTCCCTTACCCGAGTTTACCTCATCGTCGCCTATAACAAGCGAGTAGAGCGTGCCTATCTTGTCGGCATATTTCATCTGCATTTTTAGGCTGCGCCCAACCTCGTCGCACAATGTAGTTACCATATTGTCCTGCATTTCCTTCGTAATGCGGAACGCTTCCATATGCGCTTTTTCGCCAATGGAAGCAACAAACAGCTCACAGGGTTCCGGCTTCTCAAACTTGACTTTCTGTGCAAGCATGACCATCAGCAGCCGCTCAATGCCAATGGCAAAGCCGAGTGCCGGCGTCGGCCTTCCGCCCATTTCCTCAACAAGGCCGTCGTAACGTCCGCCGCCGCAGACCGTGCTCTGCGCGCCGAGGCTGTCCGACACAAATTCAAAAACCGTGCGTGTGTAATAGTCGAGCCCGCGGACTATGGAAGTGTCTACTTCATACTTTATGCCGACGGAATCGAGCATCGACCTGACCTGCTCAAAATGGCTGCGGCAGTCGTCGCAAAGGTAATCCATAATCTGCGGCGCGCCTTTTGCTATCTCGCCGCAGTGCTTCTCCTTGCAGTCGAGTATACGCATCGGGTTGCGCTCGAGGCGTGACTGGCACGTCTCGCACAGTTCGTCTTTATACTGTGTAAAATATGCTTTCAGGGCCTTTGTATATTCCGCGCGGCATTTCGGGCAGCCTATTGAATTGATCTTCAGCTTGAGGCCCTTAATGCAAAGCCTTTCAAAAAGCCTGCACGCAAACGCGATAAGCCCGGCATCAGCCATGGGCAGGCTTGAGCCGAACATCTCGACGCCGAACTGATGGAACTCACGCAGGCGCCCCGCCTGCGCGCGTTCATAGCGGTAGCACGGCGTAACATAGTACAGCTTAACGGGCATCGGCTCGTTGTAAAGGCTGTGCTGCAGGTAAGCGCGCACCGCGCCCGCCGTTCCTTCAGGCTTCAGCGTAATGGAGCGCCCGCCTTTATCTTCAAAAGTATACATTTCTTTTTCGACGACATCGGTAGTTTCGCCGACCGAGCGCCTGAAAAGGCGAGTGTCTTCAAACACCGGAGTGCGTATCTCATGGAATCCGCTTATCTCCGCCTCACCGCGCATTATGCCTTCCACCGACTCCCACATTGAAGCCTCGCCCGGCAAAATATCTTTTGTCCCTCTTGGTGCTGTTATAGGTTCCATAACTTTCTCCTTTTCAGTTTCTAAAAGTACACTGCCTGATTTTCATTAAGCACGGCGAAAAATTGCCGCCGGATAAAAAATGCCCCCGTCCCAAACAAAGGGACGAGGGAAACTCCGCTCGTTGTGCCACCCTTTTTCGGGGCTTTTGCAACCCCCTCAAAGTGCCCGTTCACGCTGGGCAGGCGGTCCGGCTCGCGGATGTCTTCTCCGGAAATCCTTTTTGCAGAAGCGCTCTCAGCCGCGGCGCTACCTCTCTGTGCGGGTTTTCCGGATACTCCTTCCGTTCTCCGCCGGAATATTTTGTTCAGTCTTTAGGATTAAGAATGTCGCGCCAGTCAAGGTCGCCGCGTTCAAGGCCGTGGATAAGCACTTCAGCCGTTGCGATGTTTGTCGCTACCGGAATATTGTGCATATCGCAAAGGCGCAGCAGGTTCATGTCATTCGGCTCATTCGGCTTAGGATTAAGCGGGTCACGGAAAAACAGCAGCAAGTCCACTTCATTGCATGCAATGCGCGCCGCTATCTGCTGGTCGCCGCCCTGCGAGCCTCCAAGGAACCGCTGGATTTCCAGTCCGGTCGCGTCAGAGACCATCTTGCCCGTTGTACCTGTAGCGCACAGCCTGTGACGGCTCAACACGCCGCAGTATGCAATGCAGAACTGAACCATCAGCTCTTTTTTTGCATCATGGGCAATCAAAGCAATATTCATAAACTCCCCTCCAAAGAAGAAACGATTTCAGAATTTTTCAAGCGGCGGCAGCGGCACCTGATTGCCCTCCATCCTTGCGGCAAGGCGCGCAAGCGCCATGGTGCCGGGCGAATCCGGCGGCGCCAGCCTCGCATTGGCACACGCCGCCGCAAGCTGCGGGTCGTTAGGTACAACGGCAATAAGCCGCACGCCCGCCGCGTCAATTACCGAGTCAAGGTCACGGTAATAGCCCTGCGCTCTGAAATCGAAACAGCTGAAGCGGTTGATTACAAGGCGCTGCTGCTCAACGCCTGCTTCCTGCAGGCGTATACGCGTCTGGGCTGTGTCGCGCAGGCAAACGGGGTCAGGCGTTGCAATAAGCATCGCCCGTCTCGCAGGCGCAACAGCGCTTAGGAATCCCTGGCCAATACCTGCTGGACTGTCAATAAGCACATGGTCATAAAAGCGGGAAAAAACACCGACAAGCTCCCGCATTATGTCCGGGCTTACCACATCTTCTTCCGTACCCGCCGCAGGCAGCAAAAAAAGGTTAGGCGAAACGGAAGAAGCATATACGGCTTTGTCCGGTTCTACGGTACCGGCAACAACGTCGGCAATATCAAACACACGGCGTTCAGAAACGCCGAGCATATGGTCAAGGCATCCGAGACCGGCATCGCAGTCAATCAAAAGCACACGCTTCCCGCGCGCCGCAAGTGCGGCACCCAGGCCAGCAGTAATTGTTGACTTTCCTGCTCCGCCTTTTCCGGACGTGATTACTGTTACAGCATTCATAGGCAACCCTCGTTGTCTCTAATATTACCACAATGTTTCTCCAGAGTAAAGCATTTCGTTTGTCGAAATTTGCGTCTCTTTTTTGGCATTATGACATTTTTCGACATTCCCTCTGTTTAACCCGCATTTTGCTGTGACGGTGTGGTTTTTACCGTCGTTGACGGCGCGACTATATTGCCGTTGGAGTCGACGGTCTTGCCGTAAAAGTAAGCATCAAACAGGTCTTTCGCCACTGCGTTGGAATAGCTGCTTGTTGCGCCGTGCTCCAGCACTACAGCTATGGCGATCTGCGGGTGGTCGTAAGGCGCAAAGCCTATGAACGACACATTATCGGCGCCGTTGCCCGTCTGGCCTGTGCCTGTTTTGCCTGCCACAGGAACCCCGTAGCTTGAAAACACATGCCGCGCCGTGCCTTCGGTAGCGACTGCGCGCATTGCTTCTTTGACATAACTGATGTTCTGCTGTGAAACGCCAATGCTGTCCACTTTCGTAGCAGGTGGTGTATAAACCGTCTTTCTTCGTGAGTAATCGGCCACTTTGTCAAGGAGATGCGTTTTGAGCCTTGTTCCATTGTTGGCTATCGTCGCGCAATATGTGGCAAGCTGTATCGGCGTAAGCATATTGTCGCTCTGGCCTATGCCCGCCTGGGCCGTGTCGCCAGCGGTCCATGTGCCCCCCGCCGCTTTGCGCTCGTCTGGCCCTGCAAGCGTGCCGGGGCTTTCGCCGACTTCAACGCCCGTTTCCTGGCCGAGGCCGAGGCGCTTCGCATAGAGGTTCATGGCCGTTATGCCCGTCCTGTAGGCCACGGTGCAGAAAAACATGTTTGACGATTTGGCCATTGCCGTGCGCATGGAGATATCACCTGAAGCGTTAGGGTCTCTCAGATGCAGGTCGCCAAGTACAAACATCCCCGTGCAGTGGATAGTAGTTGCGTTCGTAATCTTGCCTGTCTGCAATGCCGCGAGCGCAACCGACGGCTTGAAGCACGAGCCCGGTGTGAATGCGCCGTCAAATGCACGGTTCAACAGCGGATGGGCGCTGTCTTTCAGCAGTTTGCCGTAGTAGTCCGGGTTTTTTGAAAGTTCGTTTTGGTCATACGAAGGATACGTTGAAGCAGCAAGCACAGCAAAATCCTTAACGCGGATTACGGCGGCAGCGCCTGCTACACAGTCATAACCTCTGCCGTTCGTCCTTGCGCCGCGGACATTTTCGGCGAGCGAAGCATTGGCTACTTTCTGCAGGTTGCTGTCTATCGTAAGGAACACGCTGTTCCCGGCCGTCGGCTGCGTTGTGACGGTTTCTGAGGCGAGCTTGCCGTTAGAGTCGAATTTTACTGTCTCCTGGCCCGATTTACCGCGCAGGTAATCTTCAAAGGCTTCTTCCACACCGCTGTTACCTACACGCGCATTAAGCGCATAGCCCTTTGAATCATGGTATTTATCATATTTTTCTTTTGATATGGAGCCTACGGAGCCGAGTATCTGCGGCATAAGCGAGCCATAAGGGTACTGGCGCACCGCAGTCACCTTAACTTCAATGCCCGGAAGCCGGGCTGAATTCTCGCTTATGATGGCAATTGTGTCCTGGCTTACGCCGCTTGCGAATGTGTATGGCAGCGAAACGGAGAACCCTGATTTTGTCATGTTGTACCGCACCGAAATGATATCGCGCGTATCTTTTGCGGAATACCCCTTACACTTGTACTTATCTTCAAGGTTTTCCATGCACTGGTCGGCCGTGGCATAGCTGTTCACATGAAGGCAGTCCTTCGATTTCAGGTAGGCAATGCTGGCGTCACCCCCCGGGATAAACTCATACTTTCCGGAAGAGTTTATACGTATCGGCAGCTTATCCTCCCATTTTTCGTTGCGTGAGTTCAGCAGGCGAATCAGAGCAATGATGGTCTGATTCTCGGTCTTTTCCGATACGGTCGCGGCATTAAACTGAATGGCATAGCCCGTCTGGTTAATGGCAAGGCCATTGCCCTTGCAGTCAAGTATTTCACCGCGCGCAGCATCCATCTCAACCGTGTCTGTGCTTGAGCGGTTGGCTTCCTGCAGCCATTTCGAGCTATTTTTTATCTGCCAGTCTGCAAGGCGGACGACATACAAGGCGAAAATTGCAAGCAATGCCACACTTGCAAAGATGAAGCGGCTGGTGTGTTTGGTGTGTTTTTCTTTTTTATCTTCCTCACCCATCTGCTGTCATTCCTCCTCGTCTGAGCGTATCTGCACCGCGAGCGCACGGTTGAAGAAATATGTGATAGGAGTAAGCGCAACCGTATAAATGAATATCGGGATATAATGCGCCGTAAGCGCATAGGTAATGTGCTGGTAACCGTGAAGAACATAAAAGCACGCCCAGTTAAGCAGCATTACCGCCGCCGTTGTTGTTATTGAAACGAGCATTGAGGTCACAAAACTCGTCTTTACAAAATTTGATGCCATCACTGAAATCACATAGCACACAAGGCTGAGTACAAGGCCGTGGAACCCAAGCACGCCGCCGAAGCCAAAGTCGACTAGTAGCCCGCCGAAAAGCCCAAACATCATGGCAGGCACCTCGTTCTCAAACAGCGCTATGGAAAGCACGACCGGAATAACCGCTACGGGCCTTGCACCATATATTGGCGGCAGAAGGCCCGGCGTCTCCTGTATTACAAATACGACAAATATTTCAAGTGCATATGCAAACCACCGAAACCCGCGGTATCTCGTCATGGTTTGCTGCCTCCAGAAGAAGCCTGTGACGGCGAAGGCGACGAGAGGGCTTCTTTCAGTGCCTGGCCCTGCCCTGCAAACGACGTTATGACCATTACGTCATGCGCGTCTTTTACGCTTACGGCCGGCGTCACCTCTGCATAGAATGAAACGTCATACTGGCTGTGCTTCACATCTTTTACAGTGCCTATTATAAGGTTGTGCGGATAAATGCCCCCTATGCCGTTTGTAACGATTAAATCGCCGGCCTTCACTTTTGTGCCGGCCGAAAGGTACTGGAGCTTAAGCAGGTTTTTGTCTGCCGACTCTATATCGCAACCTATGACGCCCGTTTCCCTGTTCATTTTGTCTATCGCACTTATTTTCGTATCCGGTGAAAGGATAGTTATCACCCTGCTGTAACTCTGGCTTACATCAGACACCCAGCCGACAACGCCCGCTTCAGTTACAACCGGGTCATTTTTCGCAACGCCGTTCTGGCTTCCTTCATCTATAACAAAGTTGCCAAAGATGTTGGCGGGGTCGCGCCCCACAACAGAGGCTGTGACCGGCTTAAAATCCTGATTCTGGCTTTTCAGCTCAAGAAACTTGCGCAGCTGTGCGTTTTCCTGCTGGTAACTGTAGTAGTTTACGAGTTTTTTGTTGAGTCCATTTACTTCATTTTTCAGTTTCTTATTTTCAGCAAGCAGCTGTTCTTTAGATTCACCGGATGCCTTCGCCGTTGCGGATGCATTGTTAGTCACAAGCGTGCTTATGCGCTGCATCGGCGTTGTAAGGCGGCCCAGAAACTTCCCAAGCAATGTAGTGCCCGAGTTGGAAGTAGCAAGCATCAGGCAAAACATTAGGACCATAACAGCGGCAAGGATTTTGGATCCTGTGGAATGAAAAGCGTCTTTCACGCGCATTTCCTCCTATTTCAAAAAAGGCAGGCCTCTCGGCCGTTTAATTAACGCATTATCTTGTACTTTTGATTATACCATGCTTTCATGCCATGTTCCAGCCTTTTAAAGAAGGTTAACAAAAGTGCTACAATTATGCAGCTGCACAGTGCGGCTGCAGGCGTTACCAAGCGGGGCAGGCACCTTTTGAAGCACCTGCCCCTTTGTGTATAAGCAAAGTTAAAGCAGTTTACCGTCGTAATGGGCACGCTCGCCGCCGATATACTTTGGGCGTGTGCGGGCACACACGAGGTTTGCTTCGCCGACTTTTTTCAGCGATATCCGCACCGGCACCGCCACCGGCTGCAGGTGCATGCCTATAAGCGTGTCGCCTATATCCATTCCTGCCTGCGCCGCAAGTTCCTCCACGGCAACAGGGTCATCAAAAGCGTGGTAGGCCGCTGTTGCAAATGATCCGCCCGCCTTAGGCTGCGGGACAACGTTTACAATGGGAATGCGGTATTTTACCGCCGCTTTGCGCTCTATGATCAGCGCCCTGTTAAGGTGCTCGCAGCACTGGGCGGCAAGATATATCCCCCTCTTCTTCAGCTCCGGATAAATTCCCGCAAGCAAAGCATCCGCAATTTCGGTATTGGAAAACGAACCGATATTATGGCCGCTGACTTCACTTGAAGAACATCCAACGACAAAAATATCCTCCGGTTTAAGGCGTGCTGTTTCAAGGAGCTCCTTTACGGCCGTTTCAGCTTCTTTTGTCATTTCTTCATACATTCTGTAAGACCTCCATTTAAAACAAGTGGGCTTTTGTTGAAAAAATTCCCAGCAAATTTAATGGCGCGGATGCGCCCTGACCTTTACCGCCGCCTGTATCAGGGCGGAAACCACCTCTGCATTAGTCTGCTTGTCACTTTCCGGCTCCGGCTGCCCACTTGCCATAACCATATATTTCGGCGGCAGTTTATTAAGGGCAAGGGCTACAATATCTTTTTTGCACCTGTCGCACTTGCAGCACGAAAAGCGCTCAAGGAGTTCGTCAAGTTTGCTTATAACTTTCGACTCCATAATGTTTATGACAAACGTCTGCTGGTTGTCAAGTGACGGAACGGCAACACGGTGTGCTTCCGTAAGCTTGTAAGGCGGCACAGGAGCCGGAGGAGGCACATATGAGGGTTCATTCCCGCGCCTGCCGCTCAGGTTGCCGCCATCATCCGCTTCATCACGAAGTTCCCGTAGGCCTGACGGCATAAGTTTCTGGTACATTAGTTCTTTGTCTATTTCTTTTTTTGCCCTTGAACGGCTTTTCTCTGTTTTTGATGGTTTCGCAGTTTCCGCCAAAGTTCACACCCCTTTTGCAAGAAGTTCATCAATAAACCCGCCATAGTCGCGCGCTACACTGCTGTGCGGGGCATAGTCGAAAATGCTCCTCTGCAATGACTGCGCTTCGCTTGCCACAACGCTGCTCCTTATATATGAGTCGAACACACGGATATTGAGGTCCCTCGCAACAAGCTCGGCGGTACCGCGCACTTCGCGCCCCATGCGCGTGCGCGGATTGAATCGCGTCAGGAGTATGCCCGCTATGAAAAGGTCGGGGTTGCAGTACCGCTGCACGCGCTTTACCGTCTCATAAAGCTGGGCAATGCCCTGCAGGCTGAAAATGTCAGAGAGCATGGGCACAATGATGGTATCTGACGCCGTGAAGGCATTTATCGTCAGGATGCCGAGCGCCGGCGGTGTGTCAATAATAATGTAGTCATACATTCCCTGCACAGGGCCAAGCGCACGCTTAAGCAGATACTCACGACCTGTGTTTGTAAACTCAAGCTCTATGCCGCTAAGCAGGATGCTCGAAATAATAACATCCGTTGCGGGAAGTTTCTGTATGGCATACTGGGTTTTTACCTCATGTTTTAATACGTCGTAAATTGTCGCACTTGTTTCAATGTCAGCGCCGATGCTGAACCCGAGATTGCCCTGCGGGTCAAGGTCAACAGCCAGTGTGCGGTAGCCGCGCCTTTTGAGCCCTGCCGCAACTGAGCAGGCCGTAGTTGTTTTGCCGACGCCGCCTTTTTGGTTGGAAACGGATATTATCTTTGCCACCCGGTCTGCCTTCTTCCCGTATTGTTTTTGCGCGGACAGCCTGAATTTAAACTATCCGGCCAACTTTCCTTTATATTTTATTATAGCGTGGGATCTTACGATTTACAATATTCCTGTGCTGCTGCCAAAAAATCCACAGCAAATTACGCACCAATGCAAACGGCATGCCGCCGCTGTAAAAACCAGTGAATTTCAACCTTTCCTGTGGAACTCCCTCGAGACGGAAACACCGGCAACAGCGCCGTCGCACACGGCCTTAGAGACCTGAAGCAGCCCGCCTGTACAGTCACCCGCAGCGTAAAGCCCCGGAACATTTGTGCGCATATTCTGGTCAGTAACTATCACGTTGCCTTTCGTTTCTACCCCTACTTTACGGGCAAGGTCCGTGCTCCCGGCAACCCCGACGGCTACAAAGGCGCCCGCAGCCGGAAGCTCAGAGCCGTCTTGGAACTTAATGCCTTTGAGCGTCCCGTCGCCGTAAAGCGAGCCGATTTTCTTTGTCACTACATTGATTTGGGGCGGGAAGGAAGCTGTGGGGTTTTCGCCGTTTGTCAGCACTGTTACCTTCGCCGCAGTTTGGAGAAGCGCCTGTGCTTCATGCAGTGCATAATCGCCGCTCCCGAGCACGGCAACTTCCTTTTTCCGGTAGAAAAAAGCGTCGCATATTGCGCAGTAACTTACCCCGCGCCCCTCAAACTCCTTAAGGCCCACTATCTGCGGTGCTTTGCGTGAGGTGCCCGTAGCAAGTATAAGGAACGGCGCCTCATACGTTTTCCCGCTTGCCATGCTTACGCTGAACCCGCTGCCATATGAGATGCCCACAGCCTCTTCATCCGCAAACTTCACACCGAGGCGCGCTGCCTGGGCAGCCCCGTTTTCAAGCAGTTTTTTGCCCGAAACAGGCTCCGGGAAGCCAAAGTAGTTCTCTATCCTTTCAGTTTTCATAAGCGCGCCGCCCATAGGGCCGGCGTCGAGCGTCTCAAGCCCTGCGCGCGCCGTATAAATTGCTGCCGAAAGCCCGGCAGGGCCGCGTCCAATTATAATAACGTCCGCCATAAAATAAAATTATCCCTCCATTTTTCAGATGATTTTTTCCGCAGTGCAGGAATCAGTGCGGCCTTTCCTTTTTCTTTTTCTTTTCCTCAGGGTTGGCAAGTATGAAACCGTAAATCTCAATAAACAGGTTAATAAGCGCTATAAGAATTATAAGATAGTGCAGACCATTTACAGTAACGCTCCCAGACATGGAAGTCTTAACCACAGTATAAAAAATAGCGTGCACAATCGAAGTCAGCCCCGAAAGGCATACGCCGACGCCAAAGTTCCTGCGCTCGCGGAGTTGCACGGCGCTCAGCGCCGTGATGACGGGGCTGCATATGGCCAGCATTATATAAGCGAGGGCGTCGATGTTGTGGCCGATATCCGAATATCTCTTTACAAGGCCAAACGTATTGAGCGCCGCCCCGCCCGAGCCGCCTGAATTGGCGGACGGCAAAAAAAGTATGCCTATCAGCACTGCCTGCAGTATGCAGACAACTATTTTCACCTGTTTCTTTGTCAAGTAGAAACCCCCTTTCCATATTTCGCAGCACGGCACGCATTGCCGCCCGCCCAAAACGGGCGCAGCGGCAATAATAACTGAAAAAATTCCCCCGCCGGAAGCGGGGGAATTTGCGCTGCAGAAGCCTGTTTACTTGTTTGCAGCAGCTTTCTGTTTCTTTTCCTTCACAGCAGCCTGTGCCGCAGCCAGACGGGCAATAGGCACACGGTACGGTGAGCATGAAACATAATCGAGGCCCGCGAAGTGGCAGAACTCAACCGATGACGGGTCGCCGCCGTGCTCGCCGCAGATTCCGAGGTGGATATCCGGGCGCGTTGCGCGGCCGTCTTTTACAGCCATCTTTATAAGCTTGCCAACACCGACCTGGTCAAGGTGTGCAAACGGGTCGAAGTCGTAAATCTTGTTGTCGTAATATGCACCGAGGAACTTCTCAGCGTCGTCGCGGCTGAAGCCGAACGTCATCTGTGTGAGGTCGTTGGTGCCGAAGCTGAAGAACTGCGCTTCCTTGGCAATGTCGCCTGCAGTAATTGCGGCGCGCGGAATCTCAATCATTGTGCCGACCTGATACTTCATCTGGACACCGGCATCTTTTATGAGCTTGTCCGCTGTTTTTGTGACAATGCCCTTTACAAACTTGAGCTCTTTCTCTTCGCCTACAAGCGGAATCATAATGCGTGGCTCAACATGGAAGTCCGGATGTGCCTTGTTGACATTCATTGCAGCGTTTATTACAGCTGTTGTCTGCATCTCTGCAATTTCCGGATACGTCACGCACAGGCGGCAGCCACGGTGGCCCATCATCGGGTTGAATTCGTGCAGGCTTGAAATCACGTTTTTGAGATCCTGAACGGACATCTTAAGCTCGCCGGCAATCTCTTTAATGTCTGATTCCTTTGTTGGGAGGAACTCATGAAGCGGCGGATCGAGGAAGCGGATAATTACCGGGCGGCCTTCCATTACCGTATACAGCCCTTCAAAGTCGCCCTGCTGGTAAGGCATAATCTTTGCAAGCGCCTTTTTGCGCATATCAGTCGTCTTTGAAACTATCATCTCACGCATTGCCTTAATGCGCTCGCCTTCAAAGAACATATGCTCCGTGCGGCAGAGGCCAATGCCTTCTGCGCCGAAATCACGGCCCTGCTTTGCGTCGCGCGGCGTGTCTGCGTTTGTGTAGACCTGCAGCCTGCGCGCTTTGTCAGCCCAGCCCATGAAGCGGCCGAAGTTGCCGGCAATTGTAGCAGGCACAGTCGGGATAGCCTTGTCGTAAATATTGCCTGTTGAGCCGTCTATTGAAATATAGTCTCCCTCTTTTATTGTCTTGCCATCAAGGGTAAACTGCTTTTTAGCATAGTCAACCACCATGTCCCCGCAGCCGGAAACACAGCATGTGCCCATGCCGCGCGCAACAACAGCCGCGTGCGAAGTCATGCCGCCGCGCACTGTGAGAATGCCTTCTGCCGAAGCCATGCCTTCAATGTCTTCCGGCGAAGTCTCAAGGCGGACAAGGATAACTTTTTCGCCCTTCTTTTTCCAGTCGCGCGCATCTTCGGCAGAGAAAACTACCTTGCCGCATGCAGCTCCCGGAGAAGCGGCGAGGCCGCCGCCGATTGGCTTGGATTCCTTAAGGACTTTGGCGTCAAACTGCGGATGCAGCAGCGATTCAAGCTGTTTAGGCTCCACGCGCAGAAGTGCCTCGTCTTTATCTATCATACCTTCGTCGACAAGGTCGCATGCAATCTTAAGTGCTGCCTGAGCCGTGCGCTTGCCGTTGCGGGTCTGGAGCATGTAGAGGTGGCCGTCTTCAATCGTGAACTCCATGTCCTGCATATCCTTGAAGTGGTTTTCAAGGTTTGTTGCAATCTTTACGAACTGGCCGTAAACTTCAGGCATCTGGTCTTTCAGGTGGCTTATCGGTGACGGTGTGCGCACGCCCGAGACAACATCTTCGCCCTGCGCATTGATGAGGTATTCACCGAACAGTTTCTTCTCGCCTGTGGCAGGGTTGCGGGTAAATGCAACGCCTGTGCCGGAGTTGTCGCCGGAGTTGCCGAATGCCATCTGCTGGACGTTGACTGCCGTGCCCCACTCGTACGGTATTTCATTCATCTTGCGGTAAACATTGGCGCGGGGGTTGTCCCAGCTGCGGAAAACAGCCTTTACGGCTTCAATGAGCTGCTCCTTCGGGTCCTGCGGGAACGGCTTGTGCTCATTGTCTTCATATATCTTCTTGAAAATTACGACAAGTTTCTTAAGGTCGTCGGCGCCGAGGTCTATGTCGTTCTTAACGCCTTTTTCGGCTTTCATCTTGTCGATTTCTTTTTCAAACAGCTCTTTTGAAACGCCCATAACAACGTCTGCGAACATCTGCACGAAACGGCGGTATGAGTCATAGGCAAAGCGCGGGTTGTTCGTTTTTTTTGCCAGGCCTTCAACCGACTTGTCATTAAGGCCGAGGTTCAGGATGGTATCCATCATGCCCGGCATTGACTGGCGCGCACCGGAACGGACGGAAACAAGCAGCGGGTTGCTGTTGTCCCCAAAAGTTTTGCCGGTAAGCTTTTCGAGGCCTTTCATATGCTCAAAAATATTTTTCTGGATATTTTCGTTTATCTGGCGGCCGTCAACATAATACTGCGTGCAGGCATCCGTCGTAATTGTAAAGCCCTGCGGCACCGGCATGCCGGCTGCGGTCATCTCCGCAAGGCCTGCGCCTTTGCCTCCCAGAATATTCTTCATCATGGCCATGTCGCCATGAAAGGCCTTACTGCCTTCGCTGAAGTAGTACAAGTACTTTTGGCTCATAAACAATACCTCCTGAATCATCACGGATATGATTAAATTTTGGCGAGCATTTTCTTGAGTATCTTAATAAAAAGCAGGACATAAATGACATAACGCTCAGAGAGTATTATATCAAATCATCGCAATAAAAGCTACATGAATCTGTAAAAAATTATCTTCATGGCGCAGGCACATTTTAAAGCCGGCAAAGTCCCTGCGCCACTGTGCCTTTAAACTGGCAGCCTTTCCCCCTCCTTTTTTCGTATAACTTTCCGCTTGCAAAAACTAATTAATATGCGATAATAGATGTGAATGGAAATTGTTTTCTTTTTCAATACTGCAATGGAGGAAACAGAATGCCACAGCAAAACTGTGCCGTTATCCTCGCCGCTGGCGAGGGCAAACGTATGAAATGGGACCGACCCAAGTGCCTCTCTCCCGTTCTCTTCAAGCCAATGCTTCAGTGGGTACTCGATTCCGCCGGGAAAGCGGGGCTGCACAGCATCTGCGTCGTCACCGGATTTCTCAGCGGGCAGGTCAACAGCTACCTTGAAAAAAACAGCCCCGGCGTTGTTTCAGTATTTCAGGAAAAGCGCAAGGGCACCGGCCATGCCGTGATGGCGGCGGCCGATTTTCTCCGCTCCCGCGCACGCGGCGGCAACACACTCGTTCTGAACGGCGATGCGCCGTTCCTCGACGCCGAAACAATCAGGAAAGCCCTTAAAGAGCATACGGAGGACGGGAACTCCGTAACTGTGATTTCCGCCGTGCTCAAAGACCCTACAGGCTACGGACGCATAATCCGTGCTGGTGGGGACGGTTCATTGCGCGCAATTATAGAGCAGAAAGACGCTGCACCGGAAGAGCTTGCCGTACGGGAAGTGAACTCCGGCGCGTTCTGGTTCAAAACTGACGACCTCCTCGATGTCCTTCCGCGGATACAGGCCGGCAACGCGCAGGGGGAATATTACCTTACCGATGCAGTTGAGCTCCTTATAAAGTCCGGCAGGCGCGGTGGGGCCTGCGTGGCAGGCTCCGCCGGTGCTGCCCTCGGGGCAAACGACTGCCTGCAGCTTCACAGCCTCAACAGCATCGCGCGCAGCGCCGTGCTTTCACGCATCATGAAAAGCGGCGTCGATATCCCGTGCACCGACGGCGTTGTGATAGGCCCAGACGTCACGGTCGGCAAAAACTGCACCATACTGCCCGGGACAATCCTCAGCGGCAGCACACAAATAGGTGCAGGCTGCACCATAGGCCCCAACACATCACTGAAAAGCTGCAGGGTTGGCAGCATGTCAGTGCTGGAAAATGTCTGCGGCGAAGGCTGCAGCGTCGCCTCCGCCACACATGCAAAGCCGTATTCCCGCCTCTTGCCGTAAAAAACATTAAACCGGAATGCCAAAAAACGGGGCCTGAAATGGCTCTGATATACTGCATACAATAATAGGGGGATAACAAATAAATGAGTTTTCATGGAAAAGACATTAAAATTTTTTCAGGCAATGCAAGTAGGCAGGCTGCCACACAGATTGCGCAGTGCCTTAGCCTTCCGATAGGCAAAAGCGAAGTCACAACGTTCAGCGACGGTGAAATTTCCGTATCGCTTTACGAATCCGTGCGCGGCTCGGACTGCTTTATAGTGCAGTCCACATGTGCGCCTGTCAACAACAACCTTATGGAACTCCTCATCATGATTGACGCCATGAAGCGCGCTTCCGCCGCAAGGATCACAGCCGTAATACCGTATTTTGGCTATGCACGGCAGGACAGGAAGGCAAAGGCGCACGACCCGATCACCGCAAAGCTTGTTGCCGACCTTATCACAACAGCCGGCGCCAACCGTGTCCTTACCATGGACCTGCACGCGGCACAGATACAGGGCTTTTTTAACATTCCTGTCGATCACCTTCTCGGCGTACCCGTGCTCGCTTCCCATGTGAAAGAAAGCATTGCAGGCCACACAGACGATTATGTGGTCGTATCCCCCGACCTTGGCTCCGTCACACGCGCGCGCAACTTTGCCGAACGCATAGGTTGCCCGCTTGCTATAATAGACAAGCGCCGACGGAAAGCCAACGTATGCGAGGTAATGAACGTCATCGGCAATGTGAAGGGCAAAAAAGTCATCCTTGTTGACGATGTGGTGGATACCGCAGGGACTCTCTGCAACGCCGCAAATGCAATCATGGAAAACGGCGCAAAAGAAGTCAACGCCTGCGCCACCCACGCAGTGCTTTCTGGGCCGGCCATAGATCGCCTGAAGAGCAGCCCGATAAAAGAGCTCCTGCTTCTCGATACAATACCGATGCCGCCGGAAAAGAAACTGCCTAACATGACCGTGCTTTCTGTTGCACCGCTGTTTGCCGAGGCAATAAACCGCATTTACAAGGATAAGCCTGTTTCCCCGCTGTTTGTGTGATGGCATTGCTTTGTTCCTTTACCACAGCTTTTGCTTTTCGGAAGCTGTGCTTTGGCATTAATTTAAAACTAAAAGCCAGGAATTGACCGTAACAGCTTTCAGGGCTGTCAGGCGGAGCAGAATTTTGTCTGCTCCGCTATCGGTTTTTTGCCGTAAAATTACAGAAGTGGGGAAACGGGGGATTTCATGCTGAATCTGTTCCATAAAGAAAAAGCTGTGGCAGGCCCTGTCGATTATATCATAGCCGGCCTTGGCAACCCCGGCAGCAAATATGGCGGCACGCGCCACAACGCCGGGTTTATGGCACTTGACTACATCGCGGAAAAAGCAGGCGTTGAAATAGACCGGCTTAAGTTTAAAGGGCTCTGCGCAACAGCGGCAATCGGCGGAAAAAAAGTGCTGCTTCTTAAGCCCTGCACATATATGAACCTCAGTGGCCAGAGTGTCACGGAGGCTATGCATTTCTACAAGCTGCCGCCGGAGCACACGATAATCATTTACGATGACATCTCTTTCCCGCCCGGCAAGCTGCGCATACGCATGAAAGGCAGCGATGGCGGCCAGAATGGAATGAAAAACATTATTTACCTTGCCGGAAAAGATACTTTCCCACGCATACGCCTGGGCACCGGCGACCGACCCGACCGCCGCATCGACCTCGCCGACTGGGTCCTTTCCCGCTTCTCTGAAGGTGACCGGAAGCTGTTTTACGAAGCTGCCGGGCATGCGTATTCCGCTGTGGAACTGATGGTGCAGGGCAAAGCCGCCGAAGCCATGAACAGATTTAACTAAGGAGATTTTCATGCAGTTTCTGAATGATGCAATCGGCAGGCTGAAAGAGTTCAAAGGCCTTGAGTCGGCGGTTCAGAGCCACAGCCTTCCCGCTGCGGTCACAGGCGTTGGCGGCGTACATAAGGCAAATATAGTATACTCGCTCTGCTCCCGCCTCGGGCGCAAGGCGTTTATCATTACAGGCAGCGAACCCGAGGCCAACCGCCTGTGTTCCGATCTTACGGCAATGGGCCTGAAAACGCTTTTTTACCCTTACCGTGATTTTTCACTGCGCGACACCGAAAGCAGTTCCCATGAGTATGAGCACCAGCGCATACTCGCGCTCTCTTCGCTGCTCGACGGGCGCTGCGACGCTGTTGTCTGCTGCGTTGACGCCGCCCTTCAGTACACTATCCCGCCAAACGAGCTTAGGCGGCGCACAGTCACGCTTAAAGCAGGCATGAGCATTTCGATGGAGCACATACTTTCACTGCTCAACTCATGCGGCTACGAACAGGCACTACAGATAGAAGGGTCCGGGCAGTTTTCCCGCCGGGGCGGGATACTCGACTTTTTCCCGCCCGGGCTTCAGGAGCCTGTAAGGGCCGAATTTTTCGGCGATGAAATCGACACACTCGCTTTCTTTAACCCTGAGACACAGCGCCGCACAGAAAAAGCGGAAAGCGTTACTCTTTCGCCCGCCGTCGAGGCGCTGATAGACGACCCTAAAGGCCTTGCAAAAAAGATTAAGGCGATTTCGTCGCACCTGCGCGGAAAAACTGCCGGCGCAGCAAGGGCTGTGCTCGGCAGGGAGGCGGAAAAGCTTGAGAACGGCCTGCCGCTCTGCAGTGCAGACAAGTTCATCCCGCTGCTTTATGGTGGTAAGGTCTCTTCCCTCCTCAATTATATGGGAAAAGACACACTCCTGTTTGTCAGCGAGCCAGCCAATGTGCACGACCGCATGAAAAGCACGCAGTGGCAGTGGAGCGAAGACCTGAAAGATTATCTTGCCGACGGCACGCTCTGCCATTCCCTTGACACCTACAGCCTCAGCTGGCAGGAAGCACTTGAAGTTTTTGCCGGCGCGGGCGCCATTTACCTTGACAATTTCGTCCATGGCGGCTATGACACCCCTGTGCGCTCCGTGTTCAACTTCACCGCACGCCAGCTTTCCGTCTGGGGCGGCAGCATGCAACTCCTCACGGAAGACATCAAGAATATGCTCAATGACAAATGGGCTTGCATCGTCCTCGCAGGCGGCGAAAAGGCTGCCAAAACGCTCGCTGCCGACCTGCTGCGGCAGAATATAAACGCCGTATATGCCGAAAGCCCGCAAAAGGCCGAGCGCGGTGAAGTCATCGTGACTTCGGGCGCGCTCTCAGGCGGCATTGAATACCCCGCCGCATTTTTCGGCCTAATAACGCGCGGCCACACTGCGCCGCCTGAAAAGCACCGCGCTGCAAAAGCCCGCACTGGCCAGAAAATCACCGACATCTCAGACCTTGCGCCCGGCGACTACATCGTGCACGCGACACACGGTATAGGTATTTTTGAGGGTATAAAGAAAATAGAGATGCAGGGCATTGTAAAAGACTACATCGAGGTTAAGTATGCAAAGGGCGACACGCTTTACGTGCCGGTCACACAACTCGACATAGTCTCAAAATATATAGGTCCGCACGAAGATGCAAACGTGAGGCTCAACCGCCTCGGCGGCTCCGACTGGCAGAAGCAGAAAGCCCGCGTGCGCAACGCTGTGAAAGACATCGCGAAGGACCTCATCAAACTTTATGCGCAGCGCATGTCTGCAAAAGGCTATGCCTTTTCGCCCGACAATGAGTGGCAGCGAGATTTTGAGTCGCATTTCGAGTTTGAGGAAACGGACGACCAGCTCCGCTGCATAGAAGAAATAAAGAGCGACATGGAAAAGCCTGTTCCCATGGACCGGCTGCTGTGCGGCGACGTAGGTTTCGGCAAAACAGAAGTCGCCCTGCGCGCCGCATTCAAGTGCATAACCGACGGCAGGCAGTGCGTCATGCTCGTGCCAACCACGATACTCGCGTGGCAGCATTACCAGACTGTCACCCGCCGCATGGAAGGGTTCCCCGTGAAGATAGAGCTCCTTTCGCGGTTCCGCACGCCCAAACAGCAGCAGGATATAATCCGGAAACTTAAGCGCGGCGAAATAGACATGGTCGTCGGCACGCACAGGCTCATATCAAAGGATGTGGAATTCCGCGACCTCGGCCTTATCATAATTGACGAAGAACAGAGGTTCGGCGTTGCGCAGAAGGAAAGGCTCAAGAAAAAATATAAAAACGTCGATGTACTGACGCTCTCGGCAACGCCTATCCCCCGCACGCTCAACATGGCCCTTTCCGGCATACGCGACATGAGCGTCATAGAAGAAGCGCCGCGCGACCGGCACCCTGTGCAGACTTATGTGCTCGAGTATGACGGTGCCGTCATAAATGAAGCCATAAGGCGCGAGTTGCGGCGCGGCGGGCAGGTCTACTACCTGCACAACGATGTGGGCTCAATAGAGCGCACCGCCGCAAGGATACAGGCGGCCGTGCCGGAAGCCAAAGTCGGCTTCGGCCACGGCAAAATGGCGGAGCAGGAGCTTTCCGAAGCGTGGCGCAGGCTCGTAGAGCAGGAAATCGACGTATTCGTGTGCACAACGATTATTGAGACAGGCGTCGACGTGCCAAACGTCAATACGCTTATCATCGAAGACGCCGACCGCATGGGGCTTTCACAACTCCATCAGATACGCGGCCGCGTGGGGCGCTCGTCAAGGCGCGCCTACGCCTACCTCACATTCAAGCGCAACAAGGTGCTTTCAGAGATCGCGCAGAAGCGCCTTTCGGCCATACGCCAGTTCACGGAATTCGGCTCCGGATTCAAAATTGCAATGCGCGATATGGAAATACGCGGTGCCGGAAATATCCTCGGCGGCGAGCAGCACGGCCATATGGAAGCCGTAGGCTACGACATGTACCTTCACCTTCTCTCCGAAGCCATAAAGCGCGAAAAGGGTGAAAATGTGAAGGAATACGGCGAGGAGTGCCTCGTAGACCTTCAGGTGCAGGCGCATATCCCCGAAAGCTATATCCCGGGCCTCAACCAGAGGCTCGAGATTTACCGCCGCATTGCCGACATACGCACAGATGAAGATGCGCTCGACGTGACCGACGAACTTATCGACCGCTTCGGCGACCCGCCAGAAAGCGTAAACGGCCTCATTCAGGTCGCACTGCTGCGCAATTGCGCTTCAGAGCTCGGCATACGCGAAATAAAGCAGAAGGGCGACAAGCTCCTTCTTTACCGCGACCGCTTCGAGATGGAGCGCATCTCCGCGCTCATCGGCGCCATGCACGGCAGAGTGATGGTAAACGCCGGGGCAAAGCCGTACCTCAGCATCACCATACCACAGGGCGACAAGCCGCTCAGCGTGCTCAAGGAAACGCTCTCGCTCTTAAGCGGCAAAGATGCAAAGGCAGATACCAAAGGAACCCAAAAAGATAGACAGCCTTCTGTAAAAAGTGATATAATTGCAAAAGAATGAAAATGAATCGAAGTGTTAATAATGAAATCTCTTAAAATGGCGGCTGCAGCGCTGCTTGCCGCCATTGTCTGCATACCCGCGGCCGGATGCTCCGGCGACAAAAGCTGGGCTATGAAAGACAGCAGCACATCTATCCCCATCGGCTGCTATATATTTAACCTTTACGCATCATATGAGCAGGCCGACAGCAAAAAGTCAGACTCAAAGAAAAGCGTACTCGACCAGAAAATCGAAAATAAAGACGCTAAAAGCTGGATACGCGACAAGGCTGTTTCATCTACGCGCGAGATACTTTGCGCCGACAAAAAGATGAAAGACATGAAGCTCACCCTCTCAAGCACCGAGAAGCAGACCGCAAGCCAGATGAGCAGCACCGCATGGAACCAGATTTCATCGCATATGGAAAAGTACGGCGTCGCACAGTCTTCTTTTGAGCTTGCTTACGGCGACCTCTATATGAAAGAAAAGAAGATATTCGACGCCACATATGGCAAAGGCGGCACAAAAGCTGTTTCCGACGATGAGCTGAAAAACTACTACACCAAGAACTACACGGACTTCGATTATATCATATGCCCGCTTTACAAGGCGAATTCCAACGGGCAGAATGCGTCGCCTTTTACAGACGCGCAGAAAAAGCAGGCCGAAAGCGTGTTTAACGGCTATGCGGCCCAGATAAAATCGGGTAAAATGACAATGCGTACGGCGGCTGACGCCTACAAAGCCGCACAGAAGAGCTCTTCTGACGTGCTGCACAGCGACAGCGTTAATTTCCTTACTGATACAACCTACCCTGATTCTATTAAAAACGCCCTTAAATCAATGAAATCCGGAGAAACCAAAACAGTCGATGTAAAAGAATATCAGGCATATATGCTTGTTTCAAAAAATGACACGGCAAAGGGCACAGCGTCAAAGATGAATTCGTCATCCGGGCGTGAAAACCTGCTGCTCAGTTACAAATATGAGGAATTCTATAACGCATTCCAGAAAGAGGCCGGCTCAATGTCTGGCGTCACGCTCAACAGCAGCGCACTCAATTCCTATGACCCCAAGATGTTCGTTTCAGCCTCATCTTCAGCTTCCCCCACAACCTGACATTCACATATCAACATTTTTAAGCAGACAATAAAAAATCAGCCGCAGGCAGCAAGCCCGCGGCTTTTTTCATATTTCAAAAGCCCTCCCCGTATCAGCCAAACGAGATGAACGAGTCGGCGAGGCGGCGTATTTCTTCTTCATCAGCCGCAGAGTGCCTGTCGGCTACGCCCACCGTCATCATGCCCGCGGCTTTCGCCCCGCGTATGCCCGTCAGCAGGTCTTCAAACACGGCGCAGCCATGCGGTGCCTGCTTCATGCGCTTTGCCGCAAGAAGGTACACATCGGGGAATCCCTTGCCGCGCTTTGTCTCATGCACGGAGGCGAAAGCCTCGAAATATCCATAAACACCGTTGTTCTTAAGGGCGGGTGCGTAAAGGTTTTCAGCCAGCGCCGTCGCTACACCGAGCTTTACCCCGCGCGCCCGCAGGCTGTCAAGGTATTTTTTCGCATACGGTTTGAGCGGGATATTACAGGCGTACTCTTTTTCCACCATTGTGTCCCACTCCCTGAGTATTATGTCAGGTGTGCATTTAAGCCCGTAGCGGCGCACCGTATATTCCGCCGCTTCCTGAAATGACATCTTCCCGACGGCTTTCGTGTAATCAGGCGTAAACGGCAGGCCGTGCGCTTTAAGGAAATCGCGGTCTACTTTGTCCCACACACTGAGCGAGTCAAGGAGCGTGCCGTCCAAGTCAAAAATAGCAGCTTTAAACGGTCTCACAGCGCCTCAACCTCCCGCAGCCAAAGGTCAGCCGAGGCATCGCTCGGCATGCGCCAGTCGCCACGCTGCGAAAGCGTTACGCTGCCGACCTTCGGGCCGTCCGGCAAAGCCGAGCGCTTAAACTGGCTCATGAAGAAACGGCGGTAAAATTCTTTCAGCCATTTCTTTATAGTCCTGCCGTCATATATATCCGCAAAAGACGAAACCGCCATGCGGTAGATTTTCGACGGTGAAAATCCGAACCTCAGCATATAATACAGGAAAAAGTCGTGCAGCTCATATGGGCCGACTATGCTTTCCGTCTTTTGGGCTATCTGGCCTTTCTCCGGCGGGAGCAGCTCCGGGCTCACAGGTGTTGACAGCACGTCCTGCAGCACTGCTGCGAGGCCTTCCGGCCCGGTCGCCGCAGCATGGCGCACAAGGTGCCTCACAAGGGTTTTCGGCACGGAGCAGTTCACGCCGTACATCGACATATGGTCGCCGTTGTACGTCGCCCACCCGAGCGCAAGCTCCGAAAGGTCGCCCGTGCCTATAACTATGCCGCCGCACTGGTTGGCAAGGTCCATCAGCACCTGCGTGCGCTCGCGCGCCTGAGCGTTTTCATACGTCACATCGCGCACTGACGGGTCATGGCCGATATCCCTAAAATGCATCGATACGCTCTCGCCGATGGGTATCTCCCTGTAGTCCACACCGAGAAGCTCCGCCAGCTTCTGCGCATTGCTTTTAGTGCGCTTAGTTGTACCAAAGCCGGGCATGGTAACGGCGACAATGCCTTTGCGGCCAAGGCCAAGCATATCGAAGGCGCGGACTGTCACAAGCAGCGCAAGCGTTGAGTCAAGCCCGCCCGAAACGCCTATAACCGCACTTTTAGCGTGGATATGCTCAAGGCGTGTTTTAAGGCCTTCCGCCTGGAGGTTCAGTATCATCTCGCAGCGTTCTTCAAGGTCTTTCCTGTCATCGGGCACAAAAGGTGTGCATGGGAACTTGCGCTGCGGCACGAACTCAGGCTCGTCCATAGTAAACGTTACATCATTCGCATGGCCGGCGCCGCACCATGTAGTCATATGGCGGCGTTCCTGCGCAATGCGCTGCAGGTCTATTTCAGCTACCGTAAGGCCCGTGGTGAACGGTTTCGACTCAGCCAGTAACTCCCCGTTTTCCGCAACCATGCGGTGCCCTGCGAAAACCATGTCCGTTGTAGATTCGCCCTCACCGGCTCCGGCATACACATAAGCGCAAAGCAGGCGGCCAGACTGCCCCTCCACAAGGCCGCGGCGGTACGGCGCTTTGCCTATCACCTCATCGCTCGCCGAAAGGTTAAACACCACTTCGGCCCCAGCAAGGGCAAGCCCTTGCGACGGCGGGCACGGCACCCAGAGGTCTTCGCAGAGCTCAACGCCAAACGTGAACCCCGTGACATTTTCACACCTGAAAACAAGGCTGTTGCCCATTGGCACTTTCTGCCCGCAAAGCGTGATTTCCGTATATTCCGGCGAAGCTGAGAAATTGCGCGCCTCATAGAATTCACTGTAATTGGGGATATTCGTTTTCGGGACTACGCCGAGCAGTTTCCCCCTGCAGAAAACGGCAGCGCAGTTATAAAGCCCTGCGCCATACGCAACGGGAAGGCCTACAATGGCCAGCACCTTCATTTCCTTTGTCTCTTCGAGCAGCCCGCCGAGAGCTTCCTCTGCACCCGAAATAAGTGTGCTGCCGCGGAACAGGTCACCGCATGTGTACCCCGTAAGGCAAAGTTCCGGGAACACAACAGCGCCCACGCTGCGCGCTTCACACTCGCGCATAAGTTCCAAAACCGCACCTTTGTTGAACCGACAGTCAGCCACCTTGATCTTTGGGGTCGCGGCAGCTACCCTGAAAAATCCGTCCGTCATTTATATTTCCCTTTCACCATGCCGGAAAGCCCGGCAGAAAATTTATTCGTTCCAAATAAATAAGCGCCCCAAAATCAAAGTAAACAAAAAGGGCGCTGCGCGCCCTTCACAAAATGCTGAAAATTATCCAGCCGGTATAAAACCCTGTGATTTTTACCGCACAGAGTAGTCCTTTTCAAGTTTCTGCGGCTCGGCAACTATATCCGGCCTCTCCCTGACAAATGCGGATGTGTCAAAGTCTTCTTTCGAGAGCTCTTTAAGGATCCTGTCTACACGCCTGATATTTACAAGGAAGCCGCGTAAACACTTTTTCTCAGCATGTATCTGTATGATATACAGGTGGCAGCAGCCGCATGTTTTGTTAAGCATGGCTTTAAAGCTATTTTTATATTTCTCATACACGCCATTCTCCTCGAGGGAAAGGCGCACTATAGCCATAGCTTGCACAAAATCATTTATCTTTTCGGTACTTATAGTGGCAAGGGTGCTGCTCGCGTGCTGGTTGTAATAATACAGTGGGCGGTCGAGGACTACAACACGGTTTGCGTGTAAAAAGATTTTGTCGAGCGTTGCAATATCCTCAAAGCACATACTCGGGAATGTGATGTTATAGTCTGTAAAAAGCTCCCTGCGGTACAGTTTGTTCCACAGAAGGCTCTGTATCTGCACATCGTGCAGGAGCTTTTCCATCGCCTGCGTGCGGTCCAGGACGCCTTTGCACCGGAACGGGTACTCAAGCAGCAAATCATTTTCAATGTAGTGAAAATAGTAATAGCAGCAGGAAATGTCGGCGTCATAGTCTTTGCAGGCGCAGTAAAGCTCCTCAAGGAAAGTCGGGGCAACATAGTCGTCGCTGTCTACAAACGAAAAATATTTTCCGCGCGCTGCACGAATTGCAGCGTTCCTCGCTTTCGACGCGCCGGCGTTTTTCTGGTCAATTACTTTTATAAAGTCATACTTTTCCGCAAAACTGTGAAGAATATCTCCGGAGCTGTCCGTAGAACCGTCGTTCACTGCGATTACTTCATAGCTGCGGAAAGTCTGCCCAACGAGCGATAAAAGACATCTTCCAATGAATTTTTCAACGTTGTAAACTGGTATGATTACACTGATTTCCGGCGTATTTTCTTTTTCTGCCAAAACATCCTCCTTCCCCGGCAGCCATTACCGCCGTCTCTTTTTAATATCACCCAAAAGGGCCAGATACCACAGCCCGATAAATTATCAGATTCAATCTTATCCCATTTTTGCAGAAAACTGCAGAAATGTCAAGTCGAATTGTGGTGAAATGCATTCATAGGATTAAAAAAGCTTTTTGCCCCATAATGCGGGCTATACCGCCATTTTCAGCCCTTGCTGCTCGGGTTTGAAGAAGAGCTGCTGCCACCGGTTCCCCGGGAGTAACAACTCGGCATCGGCGGATAGTAAGAAGAATTAAGGTATTTAGTGCACACCTGATTGCCGTTCTTTTTAAAGACGAGGCTTGCCGTAGCCTTATAGCCTGTGCGCGCTTTCTGCGAAAAACGGACGGTGCCCTTGGGGAGGGTGTTGTCATCAACGTATTTTGTCTGCGACGGCGCAGGGTATGTCTGGACCACCTGTGAAGTTATATCGATAGAATCATAGTTCGACGGGCAGTATCCATAAACAGTGGCAGTGAGCGTGCGGCCGTTCACCGACGTAACGAGATACATTGGGTACTCCGTCGGGTTTTTCAGCTTAAGGTCTGTGCCCGGGTAGCTTACCGTCGCGTCCTGCCCAATCGGGCAGTAACTTGACGGTATCGAATGGTTGTAGCGCTCTGCTATCGTCATTCCCGAACGCATTGCGGCACCATAAATCGTTGTCGACGCCTGGCATATGCCGCCGCCGTATTCGTCCGTGTGCCGGCCGTTAAGGATAGCCCCGGCTTGACGGTAACCATGCGCGCCGTCGCATGGGCCTACGGTGCCGAAAAACGAGAACACCCTGCCTGCAGGTATGCAGGTCCCGTTAGCCGCAAGGAGCGCTCTTTCCATATTGTAAGTGCCGTCTTCATTGTTGGTGGAAACCGTGCCGAATGTCCCGAGTTTCTGCATGTGGCTTTGGATATCGGCCAGCGACTTTTTGAATGGGACAGGGCTCGTCTCGATTTCCGCCGTACCGGTGTGTTTCCCTTCAACAATCTTCTTTATATCTGACCACAGCTTTTCGCTGTCGGCCGAAACGCCTTTGATGCCGTCGCGGAATACAAATGACGAGCCGGTGAAAGAAACGATTTTTGGCTCCACAGCCGCGCGCGAAACACTTGATGCAATCTTTTCTATTTTACTTTTAAGGGCCTTTTCGTCCGGCGAAGCTATGATGGAATAGCGTTTAGGTGTCTGTTTAAGCGCCTCAACCTGCTTGTAGCGCGTTTCCCTGTCGCCGCTGCGGGCATAAGAGTATGCTTTTTTCAGGATGCTGTCGGTATCATATGTAAAAGACATATTTTTCTGCGTCAGCTGCCACTTCTTTTTCCCGTATGCCACAACAATATTATAGTGGCCATTGGCTGAAGGCTCTTTGAGCCCGACGGCTTTTTTGGCCTGCTGCATTGTCATTCCGCCCAGTTTTACGCCCTGGACTTCAATTCCGCTGTAAAAACGGTCTGTATTAAGCGCGGCGTCAACCGCTTTTTCGTACTTGTAGTGGTCATAAGCCAATTTGCCACAGACTGCCACTACCACAATGCAGGCAGCAGCCAATACCGCAATTACGGCCGACTTTTTATTTGCAGGTTTTCCTGCGGGCTTTCGGCGTATGGTAATCTTGCCCCTGGTATTGTTTAAAAGCGCCTTTACTTTGGAACCAGCCATGAAAGTTCCTCCTCTATTCGGGCGCAGATGCAAAAGCATCCACGCATGACGGCAATATTTATATTGTAAACTTGATTTTTCTCCTTATCTTCCAGTTTAAAAAATAATCGCATAAAGTCGACAGAATTGGCTCAATTTAAAACATGGTTTCACTTATTGAAAATATATGATATAATGTTGCATGATATTTCTGGCCATAATTTACAAAAGGAGCGTACGCATGAAAATTCTTATCCTTTCAGCATCTACCGGCGGAGGACACGTGCGGGCGTCCCGCGCAATTCGGGATTATATCCAGCAGCATTATCCGGAGTCCAGTGTAGATATAGTAGATGCACTTAAATGCATTAACGCGTTTATAAACCACACCATCTGCGACGGCTACCGTATGCTTGCAATAAAAGTGCCGAAAATTTTCGGCCAGCTTTATCAGGCAACCAACAAGGAAAGTCCGCTTTATCATATTATGAACTGCTTTAGCAACGCATTCAGCCACGCATTGCTGACAACGCTAAACGATATAAAGCCAGACGCGATTATTTCAACCCACCCATTTGTAACCGAAATGGTCTCACACCTTAAATCCGTAGGCGAAACAGACGCGCCGCTTATCACTCTTATAACAGACTACGGCCTGCACCGCGCATGTATTGCCGACCATGTGGATGCTTATGTTGTCGCCAGCGCAAGTATGATTCCGCAGATGGAATTTATGGGCGTCGACCGCAGCAAAGTCTACCCCTTCGGCATACCGGTTGAGAATGTCTTTTTTACAAAAGCGGACAAACCCGCCCTGCTTAAGAAATTCGGCCTTGACCCAAACCTCCCGACAGTGCTCATCATGGCAGGCAGTTTCGGCGTTACCAAGATACTCAACATTTACAGGCAGTTAGTGCATACCGACATTGCATTCCAAATTGTTGTGATAACAGGCAAAAATGAAAAGCTTTATGCAGCTTTTGCCGATGAAGTGGAAAAAAGCTCTAAAAAAACGAAACTCATCTATTTTACTGATGAAGTGGAAAACTTTATGCATGCTTCCGACCTGCTTGTAACAAAGCCCGGCGGCCTCACTGTTTCCGAAGCGCTCGCATGCAATATCCCTCTTGCCGTATTTGACGCAATCCCTGGGCAGGAAGAGGATAACGCGGACTTCCTTCTTTCAAACAACATGGCAGTTAAGCTTGAGCCTGGCACAGACTGCGGGAAAACCATACGCTCGCTGCTTGAAGACAACCGCCGCCTTGAACAGATGCGGAGCAACTGCGAGGAATTCGACAAGTCGCATGCAGCCGAAAACATAGTCGAACTTACGCGCAAACTCGGCGGCCAGCATGCTGAAAAGCATAAATCAGACAATGTTCCCAGCAAAAAAACAAAATCCGCAAAAAAGCCGCGTCATCTTCCCCAAAAGTAAATGCGCACATCAGCTCATGCTGGATATCGCGGAAACCAAGCATACTTTTATTTTTTCGTTTGCCGTATGCCAGCCTGTTTGATGATAAGCCGTGTTTCGCCAGGGTTAAGGGTGAGCAGCTTTGACGCAATGCGCGGATGCTTCAGCTTGTAGCGCACCATGTCACGCAGTGCCTGGCCATGATTGCAGCCATGGATAACGTACACTTCCTTTACGCCTGCAGGCAGGTTGCTCAGAAAATGCTCAAGCCTGTATTTGGCATCAGCCACCGTAAGGCCATGCAGGTCTACCTTTACAACGTCTTTTCCTTTTTCGACCCGCATGCTGCCGTTCCTTTCCGCAGGGCAACAAGCCCGGCTTTTTTTATTATAGCTAATATTGGGGAAAAAATCAATTCTCAAAGAAAAGCATGTCTGATAGACGCACACCTCAGCGCTGTGCTATAATAAGCAGGCAGGCAACAGGCTAAAGCGTATATGCCCTTGCCGTCTTGATGATTTGATTCGGGGTGAACAGTGTGAAAATTGTGGACCTTCGCAGCAGATTTGCAAACTGCAATGATGAGCTGATAGAAATCAGCGACTCATTTATTTACTGTGCGGAAGAAAAAGTACATGACGGGCATCCATGCATTTCGGTCGTTGAGTACAGCCGCACTACAAACCGTGAGCGCGTCCTCTCTGAGTGGCCGCTGCCCGCCGTTGCATGCATGCAGCACTATTTCAGTTTTGCCGACGACATCATCGCCGTGATGGAGTCAGGCGGCAGCAGCGTGCGCGTTATCCGCATAGACAAGCACACCGGTGCAGAAAGGAATAGCACCGCCCTGCACCTTATCGGGCGTTTCCTCGACTGTGTGGCGCTTGACGACTCGCACCTGCTGTTCTACACCGGCCCTGACAACGAATACGACAGGCTTTTCCGCGAATACTCAAAACTTACGGGTTTCCGCCATGTTGCCTGCCTTTATGACATTGAAGAGGAAAAATATTACTATACACGTGACCCGCGCATCTGCACGGCAACTGCTTACAGGTTTATCCCCTACACGCGCGCAGGCGTGCCGTGGCTACTTATACTTCAGCCTTACGGCAGCGCTGAAGACAAGCAGAAAGCCTACCGCAACAGACACTGGCTCGGTGACAACGTAACAGACTGCATATGGGAATGCCCGCTTCTCGACTTCCTTGTTTCCATAAAAGCCGGCGAAGCTCAAGCTCCGCTTGAGTCCGTGCTGTGTGTTAACACAGCAGGCCTTGTGCGCCTTGTGAGCGAAGATGCTGAAAACTTTTATTTCCTCGCCCGCTATTTTCCCACGGGCGACCAGCGTATCTGCGCATGCAGCAAGGATACCGGAAAAAAGGCGGCCATGGCAAAGCTGGCAGCCTTGCCTGAAGATATGCCCTCATGGTTCAGCATAGACCGATACGGCGGGCATGCCTACCGCATATCAAAAACCAATGACGGCTTCCATATCAAAGGGCTCCTCAACTCCACTATTGACGCTGTGTACCCGGAAGGGCTCGGCAAGTTTATATCGTGCGTAGATGACCGCTTCCTCATCATTCAGTACATACTTGCCGATGAAAGGGACTCCTTCGAGTTTAATTCTATATATGACGTTGAAACAAAAAAGCAGAAAAGCTATGAGTGCCGCTGCCTTGTCAGGGGAGAAAATGTCATTCTCTACTGAAGTGTGAAAAAACTTATATATTTTTAAAAAAGTGCCATAATCTATTGCAATCCGAGTTATTATGTGGTATACTTTCGAAGTTACCAAAAATACGGCATTTTAACAAAGAGTTGGCGTCGATTGCGGTGAGGGTACACCTGTTCCCATTCCGAACACAGAAGTTAAGCTCATCTGCGCTGGCGATACTTGGCTGGTAACGGCCCGGGACAATAAGTGATGCCAACATCAGAAAGCAGTCACCCAATAGGGTGGCTGTTTTTATTAACTGTATCTGCGAAACACCCACTCTAAGGAAGTTAAGGGCTTTAAGGCATCATTAGCCCTTTTCTCTACAGATAAACGGCGTGCAAAAAGTGCAGCCTGTCATAATGGCAGGCTGCACTTTTTCAAATACGGAATCCTTACTTTTCAATGCCAAGCAGGCGCGGGCAGGCTTTGCGGAGATTCTCAATCTCAGCGAGAGAACCTTTTTTGCTGCCGGCTTTAGCTGAAAGGTATACCTTTATTTTTGGTTCAGTGCCGCTCGGGCGCACAACCATTTTGCTGCCGTTCGCAAGGCGTAACTCCAGCACATTCGACTTCGGGAGGGAAATCGGCGATACTTTTTCACCGTCATGGCATTCGGACGCCTGATAGTCGCTCCATCCAGTGACTTTCGTCCCTGCAATCTCGGCCGGATGTTCTTTGCGCAGTGTATCCATAATACGGCCCATCTTTATCATGCCGTCTTCGCCCTCAAATTCGAAATTCACCAGCAGGTTTTCATAGTACCCGTACTGCTTATAAAGCTTTTCCATCGCGTCAATGAGAGTCATGCCCTTTTCACGGTAATAATAGGCCATCTGGCAAATCAGCATACTTGCGTCAACCGCGTCTTTATCGCGGACATACCCGCCTGAAAGATAGCCGTAGCTTTCCTCAAACCCGAACATATAGCGGCCTGCGCTGCCCTCTGCTTCCAAATCGGCTATCTGGTCACCGATATATTTGAACCCTGTCAGCACACGGCGAAGCTCTATGCCGTAATGCTCAGCGACCGGCGTCGCCATATCAGTGCTCACAATAGTAGTGACAGCCACAGGCTTTTCAGGCATAGTGCCTTCCTCCGTGCGCACGCGTGCAATGAAGTCAAGCAGGAGCACACCCACCTCATTGCCTGTCATAAGCTGGTATTCCCCGTTTTGGCGCACTGCAATGCCACAGCGGTCACAGTCGGGATCCGTTGCAAGCAGCAGGTCAGGCTTAACTTTCTCGCACAGCTCAAGCCCTTTCTGAAGTGCCTCGCGTATTTCCGGGTTCGGGAACGGGCATGTTGTAAAATTGCCGTCAGGGAATTCCTGCTCAGGCACAACGGTTATGTCTTTTACGCCTATCATGCCGAGTATACGTGTAACACATACCCGGCCTGTGCCGTTAAGCGGTGTGTAGACCACTTTAAGGCCTGTGCACGGTTTTGTGAAAACGCGCTGTTTCATAACTTCGCCAAGAAAACGGTCGATTACCTCATCTTTAATATAATCCACCATGCCCGAGCTTACGGCTCTGTCAAAATCCATGCGCTTGACGTCACGGAAAATATCAATCATATTTATCTCTGCCTGCACATCGTCGGCCATCTGAAGCGTAATTTGGCAGCCATCTGAAGCATATACTTTATAACCGTTGTATTTTGCGGGATTATGGCTTGCGGTAACACATATCCCCGCGCTGCACTTAAGGCAACGCACAGCCCAGGAAAGGGTTGGCGTGGGCGAAAGCCATGGATAAATGTGCACGTGTATGCCGTTTGCCGCGAGCACTGCGGCAGCCTGTTTTGCAAACAGGTCAGATTTTATGCGGCTGTCGTAAGCAATTGCCACGGAAGGATTGCTTCCATGGGAATTGAGGTAATTTGCAAGGCCCTGCGTAGCCTTGCGCACGGTGTACACGTTCATGCGGTTCGTCCCGGCGCCGAGCACCCCGCGCAGGCCGCCGGTCCCGAAAGCGAGGTCGCGGTAAAAGCGGTCATTAATTTCTTCAGGTTTGCCGCGAATACTTTTCAGCTCCGTGGCAAGGTCGGGGTCATCAAGTTTCGTATTAAGCCATCTTTCATATTCAGTCATAGCAACTCAACCTCTTTTAATCAGCTTTGATATTTTAAAAGCTAAAATACAGCAAGTCTGCCAATTCAAGCCGCGCTTATTTTAGACTAACATTTTATTTCTGCCATGTCAATTCATCTTTACAATGTTGAGGACAATACCGGCTTTTGTTATATCTATCGTCCCATATGTTCCATGGCCGCCAAGGAGGCTGCCCGGGTTCATTATATAAAGCCCGTCCCGGTATTCAGTAAGATGCTTATGCGTATGGCCAAACAGCACGATATCCGCCCCGCGTTTTTTTGCTTCCTCTGTTATATCATACAGGCCGTACCTTACATTATATATATTCCCATGAGTATAAAATATTTTCCTGTCTGCAAGCGTTATTTCGTTTTCACGAGGCAGGGAACTGCCCCAGTCGTTGTTGCCGCGGACAATAAAAAAATCTTTCCCGGGAAATTCCGCTTTCATCTCTTCCGCCTCATCGGCGCCGTCGCCGAGATGTATAACGGCTTCGGCGGAAGGCTGCGAAATTATCGCCTTCATCAGCGAGCTTCTGTCGCCATGTGTATCAGATACTACTAAAACGCGCAAGGGTAAGCTCCTTTCGTCCCTTTTCATACGCCCTGGAATGTCATATCTTTTCCCTCCCCGGCATATCATATAGCGGGGTGATTGACATGCAAAACAATGCACGGGACAATCAGCGCCTTTTAGAAAGCCTTATAAAGCGCCTCAGTCCTGATGAAAAGAAAAAACTGAATTCAATTCTCGCCGACAAATCGGCTTGTGAAAAAATCCTCCGCACACCTGAAGCACAACAGCTCATACACAAACTGGGGGAAAAATAGATGGATGACCTGTCTTCAAGGCTTAGTGAAATCTTAAATGATCCCGCCAGCATGGAGAAGATTAAAAATTTTGCTTCTACTCTAACAGAAGGGGAAAAGCCTGAAAAGCCCACACCGCGCCGCGCACAGCCTCAGGAAACGGAAAGCCAGCCTGAAAGTGCCTCGCTCGACCCTGATATCATGCGCTCCGTGATGAAAATCGCACCGGTAATCTCACGGGCGAGGCAGGAAGACAGCGCAACCCACCTTCTGCATGCACTGCGGCCTTTCCTTAGTGAAAAACGGCGCGTAAAGCTCGACAGAGCCGTAAAGTTAATGCAGTTCACACGCGTGATGCCATATCTTCGGAACTGCGGCCTTTTTTGAACTGCTTTTGAACTGTTAATGGATTCTGTGAAATCGAGGAAAGAAGAAGGAGAGAACCATGGCAGGGAGTCCGGCGCCACAAAGGACAGAGATGAACCAGCTCCGTCAGGATGCCATGCGGCGCGCGCGTGAAATGCAGGCGCGCGCCAAAATTTCATCCTCCTACGCCGCACCGCCTGCGCCGGATGAAGCTGCACACTATGTCGGTAACCAGGTGCCGCCTCATCAGCCAGCAGAAAAGCAGTGGCCGGATGTGGAACAGCCGGCTAAAGGAATGCTTTCCGGCAGCCCGCTCGACGGCCTTTTGGCACATGACTCAGAGCGCACGCTTATTTTGCTCCTGATACTCATACTGATGGCTGACAAAGCGGACAGCTCGCTAATCCTGGCCCTGATGTACCTTCTTATCTGAAATACGAAATTCCATCAAATCTATTTTATCTTACACCTGCCGCCATGGCAATAAGTACAACGCCCGCAAGCGCAAGCAGAAGCAAGGCAATTCCCGCAAAAAGACCATGGCGGCTTTCGCCCTTATTGGGGACAGGCCCTTTTTCTTCACGGTTTTCACAGGCATCTGCTTCTTCAGTTTCCTTTTCCGGCTGGGTGCCCTCGCGTTTGGCAGTGTTTTCAGGCATGGCCGCAGCCGGGCGCAAAGCCGGTTTCCCCTTTTGCCGCACCGGTCCTTTCCCCGGGATGGCGCGTTTGTAAACAGTGCGATAATCTGCGGAATATTCCGCAATATTTTTGTTTTTATCCATGCCCATACGCACAGGCCGCCTTTTATCGGATTTGCCCGTTTCCGGTCACAATAAACTTCGTAGTCGTAAGCTCACTTACGCCCATCGGCCCCCTCGCATGGAGCTTCTGAGTGGAAATTCCTATTTCCGCGCCGAGCCCGAATTCGCCGCCGTCCGTAAAGCGCGTGGAAGCATTTACATAAACAGCCGCCGAGTCAACTTCCGATGCGAACCGTCTCGCATTTTCATAACTCTCAGTCACAATGGCCTCGCTGTGGCCACTTGAATACTTTGCAATATGTGTGATTGCCTCGTCGAGGCTGTCCACAACTTTTACGGACATAATATAGTCGAGATATTCCGTGCCGTAGTCCTCTTCCGTGGCGGGGACTATGCTGCTGCCGAGTATAGTCCTCGTCCTCTCGCAGCCGCGCAACTCAACGTTCTTTTCATCAAGCATTGCCTTTATGGCCGGCAGCGCTTTCGGTGCAATGTCTTTATGTACAAGCAGCGACTCTGCCGCATTGCATACCGATGGGCGCGATGTTTTGGCATTAAAGACTATATTTGCCGCCATATTTACATCTGCTGAGGCGTCCACATAAATATGGCAGTTACCCCATCCCGTTTTGATTACCGGCACATGGGCGTTTTCCGTAACGGTGCGTATCAGGTTTTTGCCGCCGCGCGGTATAAGCACGTCGATATAGCCCGTCATGTTCATCATTGCCCTGGCCGATTCACGTGAAACATCATGCACAAGCTGCACGCAGTCTTCAGGCAGGCCAGCCTTCCGAAGGGAAGCCCGCAGAATCTCCTCAACCGCGGTGTTAGTGCGGTAAGCTTCGCGCCCGCCGCGGAGTATAACGGCGCTTCCTGCTTTTATGCAGATTGCTGCCGCATCTGACGTAACGTTAGGCCGCGCTTCATATATAACGCCTATTACGCCAAAAGGTACGCGAACTTTTTCTATTTTCAAGCCGTTCGGCCTTGTAAAACCCGAAACTACTTCCCCAACCGGGTCTTTCTGTGCGGCTACGCCGCGCAGGCTGCCTGCCATGCCCTTTATGCGCTCCCTGTTAACGGCAAGGCGGTCAAGAAGGGCGGGGCGCATGCCTTCGGCCTTTGCTGCCGCAAGGTCTTTGCGGTTCTCTTCCAAAATTTTTTCCGCGCCGCTTTCAAGGCCTTCTGCCGCCGCAAGAAGAGCTTTGTCTTTTTTCGGGCCGGCAGCCGCAAGTGCACGGGAAGCCGCCCGTGCCTTTTCCCCCATTTTTGTAAGGTCCGTCATTATTTTCCCTCCAAGCTGCGCTGCAGCAGCCAAGCAACTATTATTTTAGCCCTTGCCCGTGCCGAAAACTGTCCCAATCTGGGCACCTTCAAAAAGATCATACAGCTTCTCCGGAACGGCACCGCTCATCACGCAGCATACGATGCCGGCACGGTTCACATTTGCAGCTGCGCGCACTTTCGTGCTCATGCCGCCTGTTCCCCTGTTGGATACACTGCCTCCGGCAAGCGCGAGGATATCGCCCGTGACTTCCGGCACAAACGGTATCCTTTTCGCTTCCGGGTCCTTCATGGGATTGCTGTCGTACAGCCCGTCGATGTCCGTCAGGATAACGAGCAGGTCAGCATTTACAAGGCGCGCTACAACGGCGGAAAGCGTATCGTTGTCGCCTATGCGTGCGCCTTCAAGTTCATCTACCGCTACGGTGTCGTTTTCATTCACAACCGGGATTATCCCTAACTTAAGCAACTCCATGAACGTGTTTTCCGTATTTTTGCGCAGGTGCTCATTGACAAGCACGTCGCCTGTCAGAAGTACCTGCGCCGTTGTGAGGTTGTACTCGCCGAAGAACTTGTCGTACATAAACATGAGCTCGCATTGGCCAACAGCAGCAACAGCCTGCCTCTTGCCAGTCTCCTGCGGCCTGCCGGGCAGGCCGAGCTTCCCTACACCCACACCGATAGCACCCGACGTGACGAGTATTACTTCTTTTCCGGAATTTTGCAGGTCACTCAGCACTTTGCAGAGGCGCTCCATCCTGCGGAGGTTCATCTTTCCGTTCTCATACGTCAGCGTGGAAGTCCCCACCTTTACGACGATTCTATTTGCCTGTGTAACTGCTGACATATTTTTCTATCCTCTCCGCATAATAAATACAATTCATTTATTATTTAATTATATCACAAAAAAATTGAAAGAGCACGCTTGGCTCCTTAAAGCCCTATCTTCCCATGCGGCATTCCCTGTACACGCCCTTCCTTTCATACATTGTGCATTTTAATGATATAAAATGCCGTGGCAGTTTTGTTAATCTGGAGTAAATAATACCTTATTTAAATTATCCGGTAGAATACACAAATCAAGTACACTCAAATTTATAATGAGACGAAAGGAGGGCAAAAACATGATATTTGATTTTGGTTACCGCCTTAAAGAACTCCGCATCAACCGTAGTATGACGCAGGAACAGGCAGCGAATCAGTTTGGGCTTTCAAAGGCGACTATAAGCGGATACGAAAACAACATCAAGACGCCGTCGCTTGGCGTGCTTATCAAAATGGCTTCTTTTTATGGCGTTTCCGCCGACTACCTTTTAGGGCTCGAAAGCCACCGAATGCTTTCACTTGACGGGTTATCTTTCAATCAGGAAAAGATCATCAAGGAACTTATTAATGAATTCCACCACGTGTAACCTCACTCCGCTGTTTTACTCTGGTACAGGACGGCCACACAGCAGAATTTATCTCAGTTCTGATTTCTAAAATCATACTAAAAAAGCCGCCCTGCTGATTTAGAGCAGGGTGGCTGCTGTTAATTTTACCATAAATTTTGTTATTGCTGCGGGTGCGGCTTCTCGAAACTGCGGCCGCCTGAACCCGGGCGGTGCTGGTAAGGTGGGCGGCGCACAGGGCACTGCCCTTTGGAAATGTCATTTTCCGGCACAAGCCCTTTTACATCAATAAGCGCCTCCCTGCGCGAAAGGTTGATGCGGCCCCTTTCGTCGATGTTCATCACCTTAACCATCACTTCATCGCCGACCTTGACAACATCGCTGACCTGATTCACATGCTTGACGTCAAGCTGGGAAATATGCACAAGGCCTTCTTTCCCCGGAGCGATCTCTACAAATGCCCCGAAATCCATCAGCCGCGTCACTTTCCCATTATATATTGCGCCGGGCGCCGGATCGTTAACTATCGTATCTATAATGCCGAGCGCGCGCTTGCAGCTGGCCATGTCGGCCGACGTAACAAACACGTGGCCGTCCTCATGCACGTCAACCTTTACATTACATTCAGAGCAGATTTTCTGGATGACTTTCCCGCCGGCGCCAATCACGCTGCGTATCTTTTCTACCGGAATCGTCATGGTCTGCGTCTTCGGCGCATATTTCGAAAGTTCTTCACGCGGTTCGGGTATGGCCTTCAGTATAACCTCGTCGATTATATAATCGCGTGCCTTATGCGCCTTATAAAGCGTTTCCTTAATCATTTCAGGCGTCAGGCCGCTGATTTTAAGGTCCATCTGGATTGCCGTAATGCCTGCGTGCGTCCCGGCTACTTTGAAGTCCATGTCACCGAAAAAGTCTTCAAGCCCCTGTATGTCCACCATCGTCATCCAGCGCTCGCCCTCAGTCACAAGGCCGCATGAAATGCCGGCAACAGGCGCTTTAATCGGCACGCCGGCATCCATTAGCGCAAGCGTTGAACCGCAGACCGACGCCTGTGAAGTCGAGCCATTGGAAGAAAGCACCTCGGAAACAAGGCGTATTGTATATGGGAACTCGTCAATCGACGGTATCACGGGCAGAAGGGCGCGCTCTGCAAGTGCCCCATGGCCTATCTCGCGCCTGTTAGGGCCGCGGTTTGGCCTTGTGTCGCCGGTTGAGTACGACGGCATATTGTACTGGTGTATATAGTGCTTGCCCGTCTGTCCGTCTATGCCGTCAAACGTCTGCTCCTCATCAAGTGAGCCAAGCGTTGCGACGGTAAGCACCTGCGTCTGCCCGCGCGTGAAAAGGCCGGAGCCGTGCACACGCGGCAACACACCTGCCTCTGCTGCAAGGGGGCGTATCTCGTCCATCTTCCTGCCGTCAACGCGCTTCTTCCCGTCGAGTAGCCAGCGGCGCACTGCATACCGCTGCGTTTTATAGAGGCATGTGTCTATTTTAGATTTCTTGTCAGGATATATTCCATCAAATTTTTCGTGGACTTTTTCATAAACAGGCTCAAGGCGCCTGTCGCGCACGCGCTTATCGTCCGTATCAAGCGCTGCGCGGATATCATCAATGGCAAAGTCGCGTATCGTATGCAGCATTTCATCATCCGGCCCGTCGCTCGGATACTCAAACTTTGGTTTGCCTATCTCTTTCTGTATGCCTTTTATAAACTCGATTATGCTCTGGTTTGCCTTGTGGCCCGCCATAATGCCGTTGTACATGATATCATCTGGGATTTCGTCGGCACTTGCCTCTATCATTACAATGCGGGAATCACTCGACGCAACAGTCACCGCCATGCGGGATTTTTTGCGTTGTTCGGAATCAGGGTTTATGACGAACCCGCCGTTTACATAGCCAACAGAAACGCCGGAAATCGGGCCGTTCCACGGGATATCGGAAATGCTCAGCGCTATTGACGTGCCAACCATTGCGGCAATTTCCGGTAAGCAGTCATAATCCACACTCATCACAGTGCATACAATAGACACGTCGTTGCGCATATCTTTAGGGAAAAGCGGGCGGATAGGACGGTCTATCATGCGCGACGTAAGCACCGCCTTGTCGCTCGGGCGGCCTTCACGTTTAATGTAGGAGCCAGGTATCTTCCCAACGGCATAGAGCTTCTCTTCATAATCGACCGAAAACGGAAAAAATTCAACGCCTTCGCGGGGCTTTGCAGAAGCCGTAGCAGTTACATGGACTGCTGTATCGCCATACCGCACCATACACTCGCCGTTCGCAAGCTGTGCCATCTTACCGGTTTCCACCGTAAGGGGACGGCCTGCAAAGTCGGTTTTATAGACCCTGTAGTTTTCAAACATCGCTTTCTCCTCCGTATTCTGGATTTTATTCCCTGCAGGATGCGGCAGATTTAGCAATAAAACCAGCGCTTTTCATAAAAGGCGTTCGTTTCACTGCTAATCCCGCGGCACCCTGTAAATTAACCGCATGGTAAACACGAAAGTCTGGGGCCTGTCCGTGCAGGCAGGCTCAGAAGAAAGAAAGTCCTTAAAAACTGAAGGGCCGTGCCCGCTATGCGGGCCGCCCCTTCTGTACAAAGTTCCAGATTGTATGCAGTATCCGGTAATAAACGGCAAATGCCCCTGATTACTTGCGGATGCCGAGTTTTCCGATAACCGAGCGGTACCTTTCGATATCTTTTTTCTGCAGGTAGTTAAGCAGGCTGCGGCGCTGGCCAATCATCTTGTAAAGCCCGCGGCGTGAATGGTGATCCTTTTTGTGGGCTTTAAGGTGCTCGGTCAGGTCATTGATGCGCTTTGTGAGAACGGCAATCTGGACTTCAGGAGAGCCGGTGTCGCCCTCATGGCGGGCATACTCATTGATAATTGCAGTTTTTTCTTCTTTTTTCAGCATAAATCTTTCCACCTTTTCAAAATTCCCACAAACGCAGAAAAGGGTTGGTGAAATCCCTTAAACAGGGTATTCCCCTTATCCGCGAAAGGGGTATAGCAATAGCGTTAGTATATCACATGGATTTTGCTTTGTAAACATCACGCATTGCGCATCGGAGAAAATTTTTGGTGGAAATATTCTTCCGCCTGTTCTCCGTTCCGCTTAATCTCTTCACCCAGCTGTTCAAGATCCGGAAATTTCCGTTCCGGCCGCAGGAACTTCAGCAGGCCAACACGGACGGTGCAGCCATAAAGGTCAGGGCCCCTGTAGTGCGGCATCCACGTTTCGGCAAGCACAGCCCGGGAACCAACCGTCGGCTTTACGCCAACATTAGTCACACCGCAATAGACCTTGCTCCCCGTTGTTACGGATGAAGCATAGACACCGAGTTTCGGCAGCACAAAATCCACCGGGACAGCCTGGTTCAAAGTAGGTGTGCCAAGTTTTCGGCCAAGCTTTCGGCCCGCTATTACCGGCGACTCATAGCCGAACGGCCTTCCGAGCATACGCGCCGCTTCTTCGGCGTGCCCTTGTTTAATTAAGCTTCTTATCCTCGTTGAACTTACCGGAATGCCGCCTTCGAGCACGGCCTGCTCAATGCTGGTCTCTATGCCGTACCTGCGGCCCAGGCGGCGCAGGTCTCCGCTTCCGGCAGTACCGCCGCGGCCAAACGTAAAATTAAAGCCGCAGCACGCTTTTTTCGTTTTGCATGTGCTGCTGAGGACTTCGCGAACAAAATCTTCGGGAGCCATGTCTTTTACCGACTCAAAGTTAAGCAGGTAAAGCTGCTTTATGCCCATCTTTTCAAGCAGGTGGATTTTTTCTTCCTGTGAAAGCAGCAGGCCGCCGAAACCGTCGGCAGCTTTTTTCGGATTTTCCGCAAATGTCAGCACTGTTGGCAGCAAGTCCTCTTTTGCACCTTCTACCGCGGAAGATATCACTTTCCTGTGGCCTGCGTGCAGGCCGTCAAAACTGCCGAGCGCCACTGCACTTTCACCTTTGGAAAGCGTCAGATTGTCATATATTATCATTTGGATCTTTTCCCCAGTTTATAAATCGGTCTGAATATTCCGTTCTCTGCACGGCGCACAATTACCGGCGTTCTTCCCGCAGCCTAAAAAGGCGCAGCACACGTAGCTCATCGCCTAAAACGGTCCCGAGCCCGAGGAACACCCCGTCAGGCGCAAAAATCCTGAACCGCATATTCTGCTGTAAAAGGCGGGCGCGCAGCGGCGTGCGCCCAACATCAAGCGCGCCCCCGTTAGAAAAGCGGACAGCCTGCGCCTGTGAAACAGAAACTTTCGGCATCCCGGCAAAAAGGCTTTCCGTCGGTTTCAGGCATTCGCCAATGCGCCCCTGCGCCGCCAGCTCTTTTGCCTGCCCTATTGTTATGGCATCGTCAAGTGAAAATCCGGAGGCGCGTGCGCGCCGCAGCGACGTCATAACGCCGCACGTGCCGAGCGCTTCGCCGAGATTGGCACAGATGGTGCGTATGTAAGTCCCTTTCGAGCAGGCGACTTCAAGGCATCCCTCCTGTAAGGCCTCGTCGAATTCCACAAGTTCCATGCGGAAAATCGTAACAGGGCGCTTTTTCCGCTCCACTTCAATGCCTTGCCGGGCAAGGTCATAGAGCCGCCTGCCGTTCACGCTTACGGCGGAATACATCGGCGGCGTCTGCATAATATCGCCGCGGAACTGCGGCAGCACGTCCTGAAGCTGCCCACGCGTGACTTTCACGCTGCTCTGCGCCGTTACATGGCCTGTGATATCCTGTGTATCCGTGGCCGTCCCGAATCGGAAACCGGCCCTGTACTCTTTGGATGTGTCCTCAAGGAACGGCAGGGCGCGGGTCGCAGAGCCGAGAAGCAGGGGAAGCACTCCTGTTGCCATTGGGTCCAGTGTCCCCGTGTGGCCGATTTTCCTTTCATGGCATATCCCGCGCATTACGGCCACAACATCAAATGAAGTAAATCCCGCAGGTTTGTCCACCACTATAACGCCGTTCATAAATACTCATCCAGATACCTTTCCGTTTCTTCCACAATTTCCCGCTCGGCTTTTTCAGCCGGCATGTTGAGCGTGCAGCCCGCCGCACCTTTATGGCCGCCACCGCCAAACTTTTCGCAGATTTTAGAAGCGTCAGCCGGCGGCCTGGCACGCAGAGAAACTTTATATGCCCCGTCGTCGCGCTCGCGCAGGGTTATCCCCACCTTTACGCCTTTTATGCTCCGTGGGATAGTCGCTATCCCGTCAAGGTCGTCTTCAATTGCTTCTGATTCGCGTATCATCTGTTTTGTAATGCGTATGAGCGCAACCTGGCCTTCCCTCTCAAAGCGCATCGAGCCGAGCACACGGCGCTCAAGTTCAAGCCTCGCGCGGCTTTTTGTGTCAAACATGGCGCGGTCTATCTCCGTTGTATCTGCTCCGCATTCCATGAGCTCCGCCGCTATGCGGTGCGTTTTTGGTGTTGTGTTGACATACTGAAAACAGCCCGTATCTGTTGTGATGCCGGTGTAGATGTCATTAGCCATAAGCCGGTCCGTTTTTACGCCGAGTGCCTTAACGAGTGAAAAAATCACCTCGCACGTTGCCGCAGCTTCCGGGTTATTTAAAGTTTCCTCGGCAAACGGCGTGCCTGATTTATGGTGGTCTATGCTCAACCCGATTTTTCTGCCGTACTGCGAATAGACCGGCTCCCCGAAAAGCGACGGGTCGGCAACATCGACCGAAACCACAAGGTCGGGAGAAAAGCTGTCGTCGCCGAGCCCTTCAAACAGGTATTTGTACTTAGGGCCGACTTTATCTGAGCAGCGAACAGCGGCGCGCTTGCCGAGCCCCCTCATTGCGCGGCAAAGTGCACTCCCCGCGCCGAGCGTGTCGCCATCCGGAAAACTATGGCAAAGGATAATGATGCGCTCCGCACCCCGCAGAAGCGCAACGGCTTTTTCAAGGCCTGCCATGTTTTTCCTCCTCAAGCTCATTAATTATGCGCTCAATGTTTGCACCATGCTCTATGGAATCGGTGGCGCGGAAAGAAAGCTGCGGCACTTTGCGCAGCGGCAGGCGCGTACCAAGTTCATGGCGTATAAAACCATTCGCCGACTTAAGGCCTTTCACCGCTTCTTTCGCGCGGTCAAGGCCCTCCATGGCGCTTATATAAACCGTGCAGTAAGAAAGGTCGTTCGACACATCCACTCGCACAATGCTGATAAGCCCCTGCACACGCGGGTCTTTGAGCTTGCGGAAAATCGCCGTCAGTTCACGCATGATATCTTCCGTTACGCGGCCATGTTTATAGCTTGCCATTTTTTCTCCTCCTCCCGGCACTCACCGGCCGGACGCAGACTTTTATATTTGTGCCCCAAAGCTTTAAAGTTCAGGCAAAATGGGATTTATTCGCGGTATTCCTCTATTTTGTAAGCCTCGAACACGTCTCCCTCTTTTATATCGTTATATTTCTGAAGGCCGATGCCGCAGTCATAGCCTTCAAGCACTTCTTTGGCATCATCTTTAAAGCGTTTGAGGGAAGCAACGCTGTCTTCGGCGAGCACCACTCCATCGCGCACAACACGTATTTTTGCGTCGCGCGTGACTTTGCCGCTTGCAACATGAGCGCCTGCAATCGTGCCCACACTGCTTATATGGTAGACCTGGCGCACTTCGGCCTTGCCGAGCGCGGCTTCGCGCAGCTTCGGCGCAAGCATTCCCTTAAGGGCAGAGCGCACTTCGTTTATGCAGTCGTAAATCACGCGGTAGAGGCGTACGTCAACGCCGTCGCGCTTTGCATTCTCTTCTGCGACGTTGTCGGGGCGGACATTGAAGCCGATTATAATGGCGTTCGAAGCCACGGCGAGCATCACGTCGGATTCATTGATGGCGCCGACGCCACTGTGTATGATGTCTACGCGCACTTCGTCATTGCTGAGCTTCTCAAGCGACTGGCAAACCGCCTCAACAGAACCCTGAACGTCAGCCTTAACTACAAGCTGAAGCGACTTCATATCGCCTTTCTGCATCTGCTCAAAGAGGTTGTCGAGGGTAACTTTTGTGCGCGAGTTGAACTTCTTTTCTTTCTTTTCGCTGCGGCGCTGCTGCACAAGCTCACGCGCAAGGCGCTCATCTGTGACAACGTCGAAAACGTCGCCGCCAAGCGGCACGTCGTCAAGCCCCGTAATCTCTACAGGCACGCTCGGGCCGGCCGATTTTATCGGCTTCCCGTTCTCGTCCATCATTGCGCGCACGCGCCCCACCGTAGTGCCGGCAACAACTATATCGCCCTTGTGCAGAGTACCGTTCTGGACGAGGATAGTCGCCATAGGCCCGCGGCCTTTGTCAAGCCGCGCCTCTATTACGGTGCCCTTCGCGGCGCGGTCTGGGTTTGCTTTCAGCTCTTTAAGGTCAGCAACGAGAAGGACTGTGTCGAGCAGCTCTTTTATGCCGGTTTTCTTTACGGCCGAAACCTGCACGCAAGGCGTGTCTCCGCCCCACTGCTCCGGCACAATGCCGTACTTTGTAAGCTGCTCCATGACCATTTCCGGATTTGCGCCCGGCTTATCCATTTTGTTTATCGCCACGATAATCGAGACCTTAGCGGCCTGCGCGTGATGGATAGCCTCAACCGTCTGCGGCATGATGCCGTCGTCCGCCGCAACTACAAGTATTGCTATGTCCGTCACCTGGGCACCGCGGGCACGCATTGTAGTGAAAGCCTCATGGCCCGGCGTGTCGAGGAACGTAACATCGCGCTTGCCTACATTTACACGGTAAGCGCCGATGCGCTGCGTAATGCCGCCGGCTTCGGTTGCGGTCACGTTCGTGTGGCGTATGGCGTCAAGCAGGGAAGTCTTGCCGTGGTCTACGTGACCCATAACAACGATTACAGGCGCACGCGGCACAAGGTCTTTGTCGTCGTCTTCGCTGTCGTCGATTATCTGGTCCTCTATGGTTACGACTACTTCCTTCTGCACTTTTGCATGGAACTCCATCGCAACAAGCGAAGCAGTGTCGAAATCAATAACGTCGTTTATCGCTGCAAAAGTTCCGAGGTTCATTAGTTTTTTGATGACTTCGGCCGCCGTAGCCTTAAGGCGCATTGCAAGCTCCCCAACCGTGATATGCTCAGGTATCTGGACGGTGATAGGCTTGTTTTTGCGCTCGAGCGCAATGCGGTGCAGGCGTTCTGATTCCGTTTCCCTGTGCGAATGGTACCTGCCGCGGTAGCGGGTGCTGCGCTGGTTAAGTTTCTGCTTCTTCACGGTATTGTCGTTAAGGCGCACTTTTTCGGACGCAAGGCGGTCGTATCTTTCGTTGTAGCGGTCAAGCTCCACATTTGGCGTATGGGTATCTATTATCCTTCCGGCAGGCCTGCTGACGGTAGCGCTCGTCCCCATGCGCACCGTCTGCTGCTGAGGGCGCTTTTTCGCCACTGGCTGCTGCATACTGCGTTGACGTACCTGCTTATTCTGCTGGGCAACCGGCGATGCCGAAGTTGCAGGCCTGCGCTGGTTGTAGCTTACAGGCCTGCGGTTCTGCGGCGCGGCGCGGTGCGGTTCTTTAGGTGTGGCACCTGCGGCGACCTGCGGCGCCGTTTTTGCCGCTGGTTTTTCTGCTGGCATGCGTTTTTGGGCAGGTTTTTCCGGTTCAATCACCACATCTGGCTTTTCGGGCTCCACAACCGGCTGGCGCTTTGCAGCCTGCGCAAAATATTCGTCCAGCTTTGCGCAGCTGTGCTGCTGTGTAAAAGTTTCAAATACCATGTCGAGCTCATCCTCGGTAAGGGCAGTCATATGCTTTTTCGTTTCGCCCGTATATTTCTGCAGGACATCTATGACCTGCTTGTTAGGCACATTCAGATCCTTCGCCACTTCATGGACTCTGTATTTCATCATCATTAAATCGTTCCTCCTCGTTCTTCCGCGCCCAGTTTAACAAGCGCTTTTGCAAACCCCGTATCATTTACCGCAATGGCACCGGCCCGTTTCCCAAGCGACGCCTCGGCTTCATCCATTCCCACAGAAAGCACTCCGACCGGCACACCAGCCATTTCGGCCGTTTCACGAATACTGCGCACCGTCCGCTGTGAAAGGTCACAGCTCAGCAGCACAAGTTTTGCGCGGTGCCTGCGCACCGACTCTTTCACGGCCTCGCTGCCGAGCTCCAGTTTTCCAGCCTTGCGGGCTATGCCAAGCAGGTTCATCAGCCGTCTATTTATTTCCAAGCAGCTCCTCCTCCATGCGATCGTAAACTTCATCCGGGATCTTGCACGAAAAGGCTTTTTCAAAACGGTGCGCTTTCCGCGCGGCTTTCAGGCAGGATGGGTTCCTGCACACATACGCGCCGCGGCCCGGTTTCTTGCCGGTAAGGTCAAGCAAAATTTCCCCCTGGGGCGACCGCACTACACGTACCATCTCCTTCTTTGGTTTCATCTCGCCGCACCCGGCACACATGCGCAGCGGTATTTTCCTTTTGCGGATCATGGCCTTTCCCCCTCCTGGCACAAGCAGATTTATTTCTCAGGTTCATTCTCGCCGTAAAAACCGCTTTCAGGCTTTATGTCTATTTTCCATCCTGTAAGGCGGGCGGCAAGGCGGGCATTCTGGCCCTTGTTGCCGATAGCAAGCGAAAGCTGGCTGTCAGGCACGCTGACACGGCATGCACGGGAACCATCCTCAGCCGGCACGACATCAAGCACATTCGCCGGCGACAGAGCAGAAGCAATGAACTTGCACGGGTCATCACTGTACTCTATTATGTCTATTTTTTCACCGCCAAGCTCATCTACTACATGGTTTACCCTCGTGCTCTTAGCGCCTATGCATGCGCCTACGGCATCTACGTCTGGGTTATGGCTCGTGACGGCGATTTTTGTGCGTGAACCGGCCTCGCGCGATATTGCCTTTATCTCGACTGTCCCGTCATATATCTCAGGCACTTCTTCTTCAAACAGGCGGCGCACAAGATCCGGGTGCACACGGCTGATAATTGCGCGCGGGCCGCGCTCCGTCTCGCGCACGTCAACTACATACACTTTTATGTGGTCACCGGAATGCAGCGCTTCGCCCGGCACCTGCTCCGACTTAGGCAAAACCGCTTCGGCATGGCCTATCTGAAGCGTCGCGGCCCCCGTGCGCGGGTCTACCTGGTCAACAACAGCCGAAACAAGCTCCTGGTGCTTGCTCTCAAACTCCTGCAGCATCCTGCTGCGCTCGCCTTCCCTTACGCCCTGCCTGATTATGTTTCTCGCCGTCATGGCTGCAATGCGCCCAAAATCCCTCGTGTTAAGCGGCACCGCAACAGTCTCGCCTACAGAAGCCGTAGGGTCAACCGTACGCGCTTTTTCCAACAGGATTTCTTTGCCCGGCACAGTCACGTTATCGACGACAGTTTTGTTTAGAAAAACCTGAAATATTCCTTTTGCCTGGTCTGTGTTCACGATGCAGTTGTCGTTGTCATAGCTGTTTTTGCAAGCTGTGATTATTGCTTTTTTAATGCGCTCCAGCATGAAGTCGACGGAAATGCCCCGTTCTTTCTCAAGCGACTGCAGGGCTGCAAAAATTTCGGCACTGCTGTTTTCCTCGTTATCCTTGCTGCTTTTTTTGCTTTTGCTTCTGCTCATGGTTTTTCATTCTCCTCCAAAAAAATCATCTTCACGCAGCCGCACCGAAGAGGTTTCCCTGCGAGAGATCTCTTCCGGATCTCCGGAATCCGGCAAAACGGTGAATGTGCTGCCCGAAAATGCCGTAAGCTTCCCGGTGATTACGCGGCGCCCATCTTCACCCGGGCGTATAAGGCGCACCGTTACCTCGCTGCCAATGTATGCCTCAAAATGCTCCGGCCTTGTGAGCTCGCGGTCAATGCCGGGCGACGAGACCTCAAGGCAATATGTGTCTGGCACCGGGTCGAGCTTATCAAGCGGCCCGTTAATCGCACGGCTCAGGTTTTCACAGTCCTCAATGCCCACACCGCCGGGCTTGTCGATAAATATGCGAAGGTACCACGCGCCACCCTCTTTTACATAGTGTACATCCCAGACCGAAAGCCCAAGCTCTGCCGCATAAGGCTTAACAAACTTCCTGACTGTCTCGGCAACGCCGCCCCGTTTTCTGTCAGCCAAACCATTCACCTCATAATACAAACAAAAGAGCGGGTCGCCCCACTCTTTCATCCTCACTTTAATATTCTTATAAGATTTTAGCACATTCCGGCCTGAAATGCAAGTGTCTAAGATCATTCTTCCATCTGTTTTCCAAGGAATGACGCGGCTACCTGAACGAGCTTTGCGGCCGTTTCAATAGGAATGTTTTCTTCATTTTCTGGCTGGAAGACAATTACGGCGCCCGCAACGTCGCTTGCCGCCAAAATCGGGCAGATTATTTCCGCCGGCCGGTTTATCCCTTCCACAGGAATGACTTTCTCACCTGACGTGGAAAGATATGTGCGGCGTGCCTGCACGCATTCCTCCATCTCGGGTGTAACGCGACGCTCCATATATTCCTTGCGCGAAACGCCGGACGCCGCCACGATGTGGTCGCGGTCACTAATTACCGTAGGCAGGCCGGCAGTGCGGTTCAGAACTTCAGCATATTGTGAAGCGAAAGTCGAAAGCTCACCGACCGGAGAATATTTTTTGAAAATCACGCCTCCCTGAGAGTCCGTAAATATCTCGAGGGCATCTCCTTCGCGTATGCGCAGCGTTCGGCGGATTTCTTTCGGTATTACAATGCGCCCAAGGTCGTCTATCCTTCGTACGATGCCTGTTGCTTTCATATTATCTTCCTCCTAAAACGCAACGGTTTAATAATCTTAGTATCCGCAGGAAAAAGCGGGCTATACTTATTTTTTCCATTTAAGCCAAAGAAACAAAAAGCGGGCCGCCTTTTTTCAAAAGCAAGCCCTCCGCATATGCGCAATGCAAAATCATCTTGCCAGCCTGCACAAAGGGGGTTATAATTTATATCAATGTAAATTAAATGTCATTGGGGGAACTTTCGTGAAAAAATCGCTGAAGTTCTGCGTGGCTGCCCTTGCCGCAGCCGTTGTTGCTGCTTTTGCGGGCTGCTCGGCACGCACGGCAATATCTGCAGATGATTTTCAGAAGCAGGCCAAGAGCTCCGGTTTCTCTGTATCCGAAGCGGCAGGCAATGATTCCGGCGCGGAGAAAAGCCTTGTAGCAACAAAGGACGGCTCCGACGTTGAAATAGATTTCCATGCCTTTTCGGATGCAGGCAATGCGCAGGGCTGGTACACGTCACAAAAAGGCAGCCTCGCCAGCTCAGGAAAGGTTGTTGTTGACAGCGACAACTACAATAAATACACACTCGCAAACGGCGAGATGTACTATGTACTTGTCCGCATGGACAAAACAGCCATTTTATGCAAAACGACAACCGACAAGAAAAACGAGGCCGACAGTTTTCTGAAAACAATCCATTACTGACTGTATTAATCTATAGAAAGATCCCCCGGACGCATGTTATGCTGTTCCGGGGGATCTTTCTGCCTACGGCATCAGTTTTTTTACCGCTTCCTCAGCATGGTGCAGCAGAGCAGGCTCAATATCTGGATAAGTCAGCTCGCCCGGCACTCCGTCAAAAAATTCTACGTGCCACGTTTCAGAATCCGGGAAGGCAAAAAACTCTTGTATCTCGGCGAAATAGAGCATTCCGAAAATCTGCCCGCCGGATTCTTCTTTCACTTTGTAAACGCAGACCGGAACCATGCGGAATCTTGCAGCACCTGTTTTTTCATAGAGCCAGCGGCGCGCAGTTTCTTCTATATTTTCGTCTGATTTTCTGCTTCCGCACGGAATTTCATAGGTATCCCGGCCTTTTCCCTTGCAGAACACCCATTTCCCATGGTAGTGTGAAGCGACCGCTGCAAATTTCAGCGTGTCATCGTCGGCACTTTCCATAAAAAAGACTTCATGCATGAAATCCCTCCATAATGAAAAACTCTTCCAGCGCAAATAAAACGCATTATAAAACCCCGATGGCAAGAGCACAGGCATACCGGCTCCTGCCGCATATCAAAAGCCAACAGGTAACAGCCCTGCAACAAGTTTAAAAGTTGCTGCCGGCACCCTTCAGTTTCCTAATTGCCTCGGCCGCATCCGGAGCTCCAAAAACCGCCGTTCCCGCAACACAGACATCAACCCCGGCATCCGCAGCTATGCTCACTGTGTCAGCATTAATGCCACCGTCAACTTCAACAAGTAAATCCGGCTTTTTCTTTTTCAGTGCGCGCACTTTGGGCATCATATCAACCATAAATTTCTGGCCGCCGAAACCCGGTTCCACAGTCATCACAAGCACAAGGAACAGGCTTTCAAGATATGGGAATACAGCCTCAACAGGCGTTGCAGGCTTAATTGCCATGGCCGGCTTTGCGCCGCTCGCCACTATGGCATCTATAACTTTCTGCGGATCTTTAACAGCTTCAAAATGGAATGATATAATATCTGCTCCCGCCCTGCGGAATTCCGTTAGGTACCTCAGCGGGTCATCCACCATGAGGTGAACGTCAAAAGGCTTTTTTGTGCAGCAGCGCACCGCTGCCACCACAGGCGGCCCAAATGTAAAGTTCGGCACAAAGCGACCGTCCATCACATCAAGGTGGATCCAGTCGGCGCCAGCTTTATCTGCACGGGCAATCTCGCTGCCAAGCCTTGAAAAATCTGAAGCCAGTATCGACGGTGCTACCAACATGTCCATTCATCCTCTCCACGCATATTGTAACCCAATCCGCCTGCAATTTCAACAAACCGCATATTCTTTTGCACAAAAAGAGAACCGCCGGAAGAAAAATCCTTCCGGCGGTCGATCTATAATCAAGCGGTTTAAATATATTGCCCCGCTACAGTATTATATGCATAAAAATGGATTTTGGCCGTTAAAAGCGCCTCGCCGGATTTTCGGAAGTACAATGTTCCTATCATAGCTTCCGATTCCCATACTGTCAAGCGAGGCGCTGAAAGTGGCTCTCACACGGAGGTGCCCCCTGTGGCCTTAATCAAGGACATAAACATTCATTGTCCTGCTGCCAAACTCCATGCATTGGCTATACGAAGAGTAATAAAGGTCAGCAATAATACGGCCGCTCATTGCAGCACCGCCTGTATCTGCCGCAACGGCATAGCCGTAAACGGCACTGCCGTCAGGCGAGCAGATATAAAGCCTTGAGCCATACGGAATCAATTTCGGATTTACAGCAACACGGCCAAATGCTGCCGGTAGCCCTGTAGAAGTTGTAGTGCCCGTGCAGTAACATGTGCATGTTCCGTGGTATACTTTGCGGTAAGAAACGGTCTGGCCGTCCTGGTCTATAAGCGTACCATCGGCGCAAACGGCCGCGCTATCCCTGGTTTTCTGCTTTGTGCCTATAACCACCACTTTATCCACCGGCTGCTTTGTAACAGACGAGCTGACAATAGAAGAATCAGCTACTTTGCCGTTGCAAATCTTCTGGCGAGTTACAACAGCGCGCACACCGTTTTGGCCATGCGTTTTAACATTTTTTGTGCCGGCTTCAACGGAGCAGTCTTTTTGTGTAACGGTTGAGTAAGGAACCGCCTGCGTAGAAGTAACATCTTTGTATGAAACACGGATAATATTTATCTTCATGCCTTCCGAAACAGATGTTTTAAGGCCAGGCTCAGGTAAGTCTTCCGCCTTAAGTGATATTTTCATCTGATCCAGGGCATTTGAAACACTGCCTTCACCTACAACGGCGGAAATTGTTTTGCCATTATCGGCTATGGTTACATGATAGTTGCGCTTCACTGCAATGGACATACCATCGCTCACGGCATCAGAAAGCTTTTTGGAAGTATCATCGAGCTTTCCTACCACAACTCCAGCTTCTCTGAGCGCGTCCGCAACAGTGTCACCATAATGCGCCAATACGGATTTTCCCTTGCCGTCTGCAGCAACAGTAACACGCTTAGCCGTTTTGACACTGACAACTATATCTGCCTTGATGTTTTTCTTTTCTCCGCTGCCAGCAAAACCGACCTCGTCATTTTCCGCGGCTGAAACCCCGGCGCGCTTAAGGATTCTGTACGGGTTCTTCTCCATCTCCTCGGAATCGAGGCTGACAACATTCGTTTCCTTCCCATCAACAACAACGGCAGCCTGTTTTGTTGCTGCCATTGCCGTGACAACAGAGCCTACCGTAATGCCAACCATAACAACAAGGGAAACGGCCCTGCGGAGGATTTGCTCTTTCTGTTCTTTTTCGACAAAAGAGATGGCCGCATAACGGCCAGCGCCGCACAATTTACCAATCAGCTTTTTAAAGCCGGATTTTTTAAGAGACTTCAATGTAATCACCCTTTTCCTGAAGCTGCGGCAGGCAGTTTGCTGCGTGTTTTACTATCTGCCGCAAGCCTATTCATCGATATGTTCACTGATGTTGGTTATTATATTCGACGAAACGCTGTATGTCAAATGCAACTCGATTAACTTTTTGTGCACATTGTATATATTACAGATTTGAAATATTCTTGCTAAGCATAAATCTTCATTTTTTGATTGGCTTTATTCGTTTAAAGGTTTTTAAACAGGTCCCTTTATGTGCACATTGTAAGAAAATGAGCGGTTACAATCCTGTTACAAATATTTCAGCGCTGTTTTAGTTTTATATTTGAAAAAAGTAATAGCCCCTGCACCATGAAAAGATCTTGCCAGTCAAGGCGCGGCGCGGCTTTTCGGCTTATTTCTAAATTCGGTTTATATTTGTTAAATGTGTCGATATTTTTTTCACCGCGAATATGATTTTTTAAACAAAAATGCCGGTATGCAACAATATGCACACCGGCTGGATTTTCTTTTGTAAAATTAAAGGCTGAACTCAGCGCTTGCTGAACTGCGGAGCGCGGCGGGCAGCTTTAAGGCCGTACTTCTTACGTTCCTTCATTCTTGGGTCACGTGTTAGCAATCCTGCTTTTTTGAGGATTGGGCGAAGGCCTTCTGAGTTATACTTCAGCAAAGCCCTTGAAATGCCGTGGCGGATAGCACCGGCCTGACCGGTAACTCCACCGCCAGCCACACGGCAGACCACATCAAACTTTTCGTTTGTCTGTGTAAGCTCAAGCGGCTGGCGGATAATGGCCTTAAGTGTGTCAAGGCCGAAATAATCGTTGACGTCGCGGTCATTAACAGTGATTTTGCCGGAGCCCTGATAAAGCCTCACACGCGCAACGCTGCTTTTTCTTCTGCCTGTTCCGTAAAAAAATGGTGCTTTTTCGTACATCAGTTGAATCCTCCCTTACAGTTCCCAGGCCTGAGGCTTCTGGGCGGCGTAGGTATGTTCTGCGCCTTCAAACAGGTGCAGCCTCGTCATGGCATGGCGGCCGATTGTCGTGTCAGGTATCATACCATCTATGGCAAGTTCCATTGCCTTGCATGGTTTTTCTGCCATCAGCGTTTTATAATTGACTTTTTTCATGTGGCCAATGTAAAGCGTTGGATGATACCAGATTTTTTTCTGTAATTTCTTGCCCGTGAGAACGGCATTCCTGCAGTTGATGATAACGACGTTGTCGCCGCAATCTTCATGTGGCACAAAAGTGACTTTATGCTTTCCGCGCAGAAGTATGGCGGCCTGAGTGGCAACACGGCCAAGCGGTTTCCCGGCTGCGTCAATCACGTACCATCTACGCTGGATGTCACCTGCTTTTGGCATATAGGTAGACATAGATTTCCCTCCTGATTTTGATAAACTTGCAACTACACTTGATTTTATCACCGCGCGTGCGATGTGTCAATAGGTCAACGCCGGTTATATTAATTTAGTTTCCGGTACCTCCCGTTTCCTTGTGATTGTGCCCCGTTTCTCTCGTTTTCTCAGTGTTCATTTCATTTTAGTGCTGCTTACAAATGCCAGGGCTGCTTCTTTGGCTGCTATTGTAAACTTAATCAATCAATATGGTTGACAATAGCAGCCTATTTGTTTATAGTAATAGTAATTAAAAAATGAAAGGATAATTTTATGAGTTATGTAACCAGCCTGAAAAAAATGGTATTGGAAGGATATTTGCCTAATGAGGAAGAAGGCATGCATTTAGCGGAAGAAAATACGGACGAACTTGCAAGTGCAGCTTCTGAGTTACGCCGCCATTTTACAGGCGAAAAAATGCACCTGTGTGCCATAGTCAACGCGAAAAACGGGTGCTGCGGGGAAGACTGCAAATTCTGTGCGCAGTCACGCCTCGCAAAAAACGCCCTGAAAAACTATAAGTTGTTGCCGCCTGAAGAGATGGCGGAAAAAGCAGTTTCAAATTATAAAGACGGCATGGAGCGTTTCGCATTCGTAACGTCTGGGCGGGCACTGACGGATTATGAAGTTGAAACACTATGTGAAGCCTGCAGGCTAATACGGCAGAAATGCAGCGTAAAACTGTGTGCCTCAAGCGGGCTTCTCACATACAACCAGCTGCAGAAACTTCATAATGCCGGCATCACGCGCTATCACTGCAACCTTGAAACATCGCGCAGGTTTTTCCCGAATATCTGCACTACACATACATATGATGAAAAAATCCAGACCATTAAAAATGCAAAGGCTGCCGGCATGGAAATTTGCAGCGGCGGAATCATCGGCCTTGGAGAAAATATGCGCGACAGGATCGAAATGGTGCTTACCCAGCGCGCACTCGGTGTTTCGTCAGTCCCCGTAAATGTACTTAACCCTATCCCAGGAACGCCTTTTGAAAAAAATGCCAGGCTCTCCTATGATGAAATCAGAAAAACAATCTCTGTTTTTCGCTTTCTCCTCCCGAAAGCTGAGATCCGCTTTGCCGGCGGCAGGATACTTACTCCGGACAAAGGCCGGCTTGCGATTAAATCCGGATTAAACGCCCTGATTTCCGGCAATATGCTGACTATTTCTGGAATCGGGGCAAAAGATGATATTAAGATAGCAAAGGAACTTGGTTTTGAAACTTAAACCGATATTGTATGAAGCTTGGTCTTTTTAAATTACTTTCTACTCTGCGCATTTATTGTAAACATTCAATGTGCTTGGTGGTTTACAATAAAATAAAAACAGGGGCAGTTTTTTATGCTGTGCCCTGTTTTTTTATGTGTTTTAATTTTCCAGTTTGTACTATTAACTGAGTTTTAAACATTTTCGACCGAGTTTTCAACATCTTGTTGTTGACATATGGTTTTCCACAAACAGTCGAAACATATTTTTCCCCTTACACCCGGTGCACGTATGATTTTTTCTAAAACAAGGCTCTCGCATTCTGACCATAAAACTGGTATTTCTTCAGTAAAGCCGCATGTTTCGGCCACTTCCGCATCATAGTGTGCAACTTTCTCCTGAGTCCGGCATACGGTGCCGAGATTATTCGGGCATGCAGCGCATATGCAGTCGATTCCACGGTGAATAACTATTTTCTCATCTGGTTTTTGACAAAGCAGGTGCTTTATGTTGAACATGTTTTCCACAAATTCACCGTTGTAACCTTTGCCAATAAAATAGTTAAGGCAGAGGACATGGTGTGGACGCAGGCGGAGCAATTTTTTCATGCTTTTTCACTCTTTTCGCTGAAATGTGAAACAATTTTGAAAAGGCGCGGTACAGCTATCACCGATATTACAATTTTTGCCGTATCTCCGATAAGGAATGGCAATACACAGAGTGCGAGCGATTCCGCAAGGCCGCGTTTTGTTGTAAACATGAACCAGGCAGTGCCGAGAAAATAGCATGCCGCCGTGCCGAGAACCATGCCAATTACAAGCGGAGCTGCTTTCCGGCCGAAATGGTCCGCAAAAATGCCTGTAATCCATGCGCATACAATATATCCTACAAGGTACCCGCCGGTAGGTCCGGCGATAGCAGCAATGCCGCCGTGGAAAAAGGCAAAGACCGGCACTCCTACTGCGCCGAGCAGAAGGTAAACAACCTGGCTCAGCACACCGCCAGCCGCACCGAGAATCCCGCCTGCCAGATATACGGCAAGCGTAGCAAGGCATATAGGCACTGGCCCGATTGGGATGGACACCTGCGCCATAACGGCAGTCAACGCAGCAAACAAAGCACATAATGTCAAATGAAATAGTCTGTTTTTCTTCATTTTCATCTCTCCTTTCTTTTTATATTACAGAATCAGTGCTTAATTGTCAACTATATTATGATATTTAGTTGACAATTTTTGCTGCCGCAGTTTTCCGTATTGATTAAAAAGCCATCATATTATGCTGTACCTGCGTAAAGTCATGTGATGATTTATCCTGCATTTGTTATATACTATATATAAGTAGGGAATGCAATGATTAACTGATAACGTTACGGCAGGCAAGCAAAATTTTGAAAGTTGAAAAATAATGGCAAAACTGCCTTTGCATTTCTGGACTTGCATAAAAAATGCCCGCATAAAACACCGGAAAATCCAGCATCCATGCGGGTTTTTATTTTGGTGGACGCATCGGGACTCGATTCGCGGCGCGCTGCGCGCCTTGGTCGGTCGCGGTTCTGGCGTGCCACCGGCACGCCATTCATTCCCGCTCCCCTTCGAGCCACTTTCCTTTAAAATAGCAAAGGCACAGCCAAAACAGCTGTGCCCTTTTTTTTGGTGGACGCATCGGGACTCGAACCCAAGACCTCTCGCGTGTGAGGCGAACGCTCTAACCAGCTGAGCTATGCATCCGAAAAAAATTTGCGCGTGCTCCGCGCAAATATATAATGGTGACCCGGGCGAGAATTGAACTCACGTTACCGCCGTGAAAGGGCGGTGTCTTAACCGCTTGACCACCGGGCCATTGGTAGCGGCAATTGGATTCGAACCAACGACGCTTCGGGTATGAACCGAATGCTCTAGCCAACTGAGCTATGCCGCCACGTGCACCCCAAATCATAAAGACCGGAGCGTCTATTATTATACTATATTTTTTACAGCGCTGTCAAGAAGAGAACAGAAATTCTTTGGCATTTATTTTTCACACAGAAATGGAATAGTTAGGTGCCTCTTTTGTTATCTGGATATTGTGCGGGTGGCTTTCCTTTAAGCCGGCTCCTGTAATCCTGCAGAGCTTCGCCTTCGAATGCAGATCGTCTATCGTTGCGCATCCGGTATATCCCATACCTGCGCGCAGGCCGCCCATAAGCTGATATACAGTATCGGACAGCGGCCCCTTATAAGGCACACGGCCTTCAACGCCTTCAGGCACGAGCTTTTTGGCATCCTGCTGAAAATACCTGTCCTTGCTGCCTTGCCCCATTGCGGCAAGGCTCCCCATGCCACGGTAAACTTTAAAGCGGCGCCCTTGGTATAGCTCCGTCTCACCCGGTGATTCCTCACATCCGGCAAAAAGCGAGCCAATCATTACCACATCTGCGCCGACTGCAAGCGCCTTCACAATATCGCCTGAGAATTTAATGCCGCCATCTGCAATAATTGGAATGCCGGCTTTCTGGGCTTCGCATGCCGCGTCATAAATTGCCGTGACCTGCGGAACGCCTATGCCTGCAACAATCCGCGTTGTGCATATGGAGCCAGGGCCAATTCCGACTTTAACGCAGTCAGCACCTGCGTCTATAAGCGCCTTTGTGCCTTCCGCCGTAGCTACATTGCCAGCTATCAGCTGAAGGTCAGGGTAAGCTTTTTTCACTTTTTTCACGGTGTCAATCACACCGCTGTTATGGCCATGCGCAGAATCGAGCACAACCACATCCACCTGCGCGTCTACAAGCGCCGCAACGCGTTCAAGCACATCATCTGTCACGCCTATAGCTGCGCCACAGAGAAGGCGGCCTTCGCTGTCCCGGGCGGAATTCGGGTATTGCACAGCCTTCTCTATATCCTTTATGGTAATAAGGCCTCTGAGCCTGCCTTCTTTGTCGACAAGCGGCAGCTTTTCAATGCGGTGCTGCCTTAAAATCTGCTTTGCCTGTGTAAGCGTTGTCCCTACAGGCGCGGTCACAAGGTTATCTTTTGTCATTACTTTTGAAATCGGCTGATTGAAATCTTCGCCTTCCATAAAACGCAAGTCACGGTTTGTTATAATGCCAATCAGTTTTCCGCTTTTATTGCAAATAGGCACGCCTGAAATGCGGTAGCGCTCCATAATTTCTTCCGCATCATTCACGGAATGCTCAGGTGAAAGGTAAAATGGATTGACAATTACGCCATTTTCAGAACGTTTGACACGGTCAACCATATCGGCCTGCCTGTCAATAGGCATATTCTTGTGTATAATGCCCATGCCACCTTCACGCGCAATGGCTATTGCCATTTTTGTTTCTGTGACGGTGTCCATGGCTGATGTCATGAGTGGTATGTTCAGGTGGATTTTCTTTGTAAGCTGTGTGCCAAGTTTTGCCTCTTTAGGCAGGACATGCGACTCAGCCGGTATCAACAGGACATCGTCAAACGTGAGTGCCTCTTTTACAAACTTTTCCGCATAGTTCGTATTTAACATTCTTTTCCTCCATTTTAAACCTTATTTTTACCATACAGAACATTTACCTGCTTGTTTCGCTTTAACGACTATAAATATTTTTATTTTAACATCTGACAGTTTTTGATGCAAGCGCATTGCAGAATAATTCTGGCCGACTGACTGGCTATACAAAATAAAAGTTTAGTATGCAGTGGGATAATTTTAAAGGACCGCCGCCGTAAAGCTTAACCCTTTCCTGTTTTCACCGCGCATCAGGTACTTTCCGTCCTTAAAGCCCGCATTTACTTTAAGCGTGTCTCCCCTTCCGGTTTCACCGAGATAGTTTATCTGCACGGTACACGCTTTGCCGCGCATTTCATCTGGGATGAAATCTGTCACGACATCGCCATAAACGGAATTATTCATATGGCCGTTTGCATCGAGGTCGGAATAAAATACGTCGCGCTCACCTGCAAATGGCAAATCTTCAGGAACGTTGAAGCGGCTCATGCGCTCTTCGGGTTTTATTATGTTTTCGGGATATATGCCGAAAGGCTTAAGCACCTGCGGGCGCTGCACCTTCCTTGTTTTCGCATCCGCAACGACCGTCGTCTGCATGGCGTCGATAATCAGTCTGCCGTCTCCATCATAAAATTTAAAATCGCGGTAAAACTGTGCGCCGCCGCGCCCGCACGGATGTGTTTTAATCGTAATCATTTCGTTGTGCGCAGGCATGCGAATTATTTCCGCGCGCGTGGATATAATGAAAAACACAAATCCCGAAGCTTTCAGCATATCCTCATAGCCCACGTGAAGCACTCCGAGATGCTGCTCGCTTGTTTCCTGCACAAGGCGCAGTGCAGCGCCAAATTGCAGTTTGTCAGAAGGCCCTACGTCATAAACAGGCACACGCAGGCTGCGGCTGTACTCATCTATCATTTTTTTCGTCATGGCTTTATGATATCTGTTCCAACATATTTGCGCAGTACCTCCGGCACTGTGACGCTGCCGTCCGCATTCTGGTACTGCTCAACGATTGCAGGCAGCACACGGCTTGTTGCAAGCCCTGAGGCATTAAGTGTATTTACGTAGTGGAGCTTTCCGTCTTTGCCGCGGTACTTGATATTTCCGCGCCTTGCCTGATACTCACGCGCATTGGATGCAGAGCTTACTTCTTTGTATATGCCCATGCTTGGTATCCAGACTTCGATATCATACGTGCGCGCCATTGAGAACGAGCAGTCGCCCGCCGCAAGTTTGCTCAGGCGGTAGTGCAGGCCGAGCTCCTGCACCAGCCTTTCGGCTTTACCTACAAGCTCTTTAAATGCCGCGTCCGAGTTTTCAGGTGTAGTGTACTGAAACATTTCAACTTTATTAAATTGGTGGCCGCGTATCATGCCGCGCTCTTCAGACCGGTAGCTTCCGGCTTCACGCCTGTAGCATGGCGTGTATGAGATATATTTCTTCGGGAGCTCGTCCTCCGAGAGGATTTCATCGCGGTGGAGGTTAACAAGCGCAGTTTCGGCAGTCGGCAGTAGGAACTTTTTATCATTGCTCGTAGGGTTCGCTATCCAGTAATCCTCGTCTGTGAATTTTGGGAACTGCCCCGCCGTATAACCGCACTCATACTTCAGCATATGCGGAACAAGGACAAGCTCGTAGCCGTCGCGGATATGCTCGTCAATAAAGAAATTTATAAGTGCCCATTCGAGCCTTGCACCCATGCCGCAGTAAATCCATGAACCAGCGCCGGCGAGCTTCGCCCCGCGCTTGTAATCTATCATATGAAGGCTTTCGCAGAGTTCAACATGGTCTCTCGGCTTAAAACCTTCAAATTTCGGCTTTTCCTTATAATAATGTAATGGTTTGTTGTTTTCTTTTCCTCCTGCCTGCACATCATCGTCAGGCATATTAGGCAGGCTGAGTAGCAGCGTTTTCTGCTGCTCCTTTATCTTATTGAGCTCGGCTGCCTCTTCCTTTACTTTTGAAGAAATTGACTTCATGTGCGCCATCAATTCAGAAGCATCCCCGCCGGACTTCTTAATCTGGGGAATCTTTTTGCTTGCCACATTCTGCTCCGCGCGCATAGACTCTACATCTGCCGTGATTTCACGCCGTTTTGCATCTATGGTGAGAATATCGTCTACAGTTTTGTCTGCATCGTAATTCCGCTTTTTAGCGTCCGCTTTTATTTTGTCTGGATTCGTGCGTATCAGCTTAATGTCTATCATTTAATTTTTTCTCTCCTCTTTTCCCGCCAATAAATGCCGGGAACGCTTTAATATATAAAAAGATTCAAATCTTTATTTCCCATACAGGTAAAATGATGTTTCACATGAAACATTTAAGTAAACAACCCTGTGGCCTTCAATCTGAAAAATGCTTCATAATGTCTGCAAGGTCGCCCTGCCCGTAAAATTCTATCTGAAGCATCCCGCGCTTTTTCGTACCGCTTATGCTGACTTTTCTTCCAAGATGTTCCTTAAGTGCAAGTTCAGCCTCTTCATAATAGCGTATTTTACGCGGCTGGGTTTTCTTGTGCTTCTCATCCGAAGCTTTCTGCGTCATTTTTTCAAGTTCACGGACAGAAGCACCCGCTTTTGCCGCGCTGAGCCCTTCTTCCATAGACCTTTCATCAGGAAAACTCAACAGTGTCCTTGCATGGCCAGCTGAAATGGTTCCGCTCTCCACAAGTTCTTTCACTTCAGGAGGAAGGCTAAGCAGGCGAAGCGCATTTGTTACAGCAGGGCGTGATTTTCCTACGGTTTTAGCTACGTCATCCTGAGTCATGCCATAAGTTTTCATAAGCGACTGGTATCCTTCGGCTTCTTCCAGCGGGCTGAGGTCTTCGCGCTGCAAATTTTCTATCAGCGCCACTTCCATGACCTCTTCTTCAGACATATCCCTTACGACTGCAGGGACTTCATCAATGCCTGCCATGCGTGCCGCGCGCCATCTGCGCTCACCAGCAACTATCTGGTAGCCGCCGCTTACAAGCGGCCTTACAAGAAGCGGCTGCAATACGCCGTGTTTCGAGATCGAGTCCGCAAGTTCTGCCAGAGCCTGCTCATTAAACGACCGACGCGGCTGATTGCGGTTTGGCTCAAGCTCAGAGGTTTTCAGCATCATGGCTGTGTGCTCTTCGGTATCATTTTCGGCAAAAATTGCATCAAGGCCTTTGCCAAGCCCTCTTTTTCTCGCCATTCTCAAGCCTGCTTTCTGTTTTTGCGGATAATCTCCTGCGCGAGCTCATTATATGCCTGCGCCCCGTGGGACGAACAGTCAAAATACTGTATGGGCTTGCCAAAACTCGGCGCCTCCGAAAGCCTGACTGTGCGCGGTATGGCAGAGGAAAATACTTTCCGCGGAAAATATTTTTTTACTTCACCGACTACCTGCTGAGTAAGGTTCAGGCGGCCGTCAAACATCGTTAAAAGCACGCCTTCAATATCAAGTTGCGGATTATACTGCCTTTTTATCCTGCGCACCGAATTCATAAGCTGCGAAAGGCCCTCAAGCGCATAATATTCGCACTGTATAGGCACGAGAAGGGAATCGGCCGCCGTAAGCGCATTAGTAGTTATAATACCAAGTGACGGCGGGCAGTCAATAAATATATACTTGTATTCTGCGGCTACAGTGGCAAGCGACGACCTCAGGCGGAACTCCCTGTGCTCCATATCCACAAGTTCAATCTCGGCGCCTGCAAGGTCCATGCTTGAAGGTATTAAATCAAGATTTTTAAATTCGGTATGAAGCAGCACATCTCCCATTTTTGCCCCACCAATCAGGACATCATAAACCGATTTTTCAAGTTTACTGCGGTCTTCGCCCAATCCACTCGACGAGTTGCCCTGTGGATCTGCATCAACGAGCAGCGTCTTTTTTCCCTGCAGACCCATTGCCGCAGAAAGGTTGACCGCAGTAGTTGTTTTTCCAACCCCGCCTTTTTGGTTGGCGATTGCGATAATTTTCCCCAATATTCCATCCCCTCCGCCACAGATAACGGCTAACCAGCTAATTTTTATTTTTATTATATCACAACACGCCTGCATTATAAAGGCCGTTTTAAGCCTTATGAAAGTGCTTTTTTTCTTATGTTTCATGTGAAACATAAGAAAAAACATATCTCAATATCTATGCAGTATAATATTGATTATGCAAATAAAACAGCAGAAAAGGCCGGATAAAATTTATCCGGCCCCTTCTGCGGGAAATGATATAGGGAAATAGGAGTATATAAAAACTTGTAATCAGTTTCAGGCGGGTTTTCTTCCCCCCGCTGTGGCCTGTGACTTTGGAATACGGATTATACACTCAAGATAATCGTCGGTCTCGCTTTTAAGCGTCTGTGCGCTTATGCCGCATTGCTCCATAGTCTGCACTGCGTGCGAAATCGTATTCAAAAAAATTCTCACATCCTTAATAACGGGCTTCTTACGCTGCTTTTCAGGTCCATTTCCGGAAATCAGCTTTTCAACGTATTCTTCCGCTTTGCACACATTATACTGCCGTGTTATTATTGTCTCGAGCGCGCAGCGGCGCATATGAAGATTTTGAATGCGAAGCAAGGCGCGCGCATGGCGTTCTGTCAATCCTGATTCAATAATACGCTTCCGCTCCTCATCAGTAAAACGCAGAAGGCGCATTTTGTTTGCAATAGACGACTGGCTTTTTCCGAGCCTTCTGGCCGCTTCCTCCTGGGTTACGTTCCACACATCTATAAGGTGTTTTATCCCTTCGGCCTCTTCAAAAATTCCAAGGTCACGGCGCTGCATATTTTCAGCCATGGCCATTACGGCGCTCTCCCCTGAAGAGCAACTGCTTACAATGCAGGGCACAGATTTCATTCCGGCAATTATGCATGCGCGAAGGCGGCGTTCGCCGGCAATAAGTTCATATTTCCCATTTTCGGCCTGCCTTACAACCAGCGGCTGAATAAGCCCGTTAGTCTGTATGCTGCGTGCAAGCTCAGCCAAAGGCTTCTCTTCAAAACTTTTTCTCGGCTGCGCCGGATTTGGCCTTATCTGATCTACGGGAACAGAAATTACACGTTTTTTCTCTCCGATATGCAACTCAGTCGCCCCCTGCCATCTTTTCTGGTACAAGCATACCATAGCCCAGCGACAGATTTTGTTACATTATAGTACCACATAAATTTTATTTTCACATGTCTTAAAACTTTTAACAGAAGCTGTTAAATCAGTTGAAAACCCAAACTATTTCTAACTGGTTAACCGGCAAAAAGGCCGTGGATACTGGATAAATACGGTTTTTTAGATTTTCGACACTTTCCGCAGTTTTCAACAATACGGCCCAAAAGCGTGGAAAACGCGGTTAACTTTTATCATGAAAACCAAAGGTAAACGAAACCTCAAATATAACAAAAAGCCGGCAGATATATAAGTCTGCCAGCTAAAACCTGAACATTCAATTTGTTTTAATGTGAAACAAGCGGGCTGTGCGCAATTTTTGAGCCATGGCGCGGATACTTGTCAGAAAGTGGCGCCGTACGTCTTATAAGCACGACCGAACGCTTTTCACTTGACGGCAGAGTATAAAAACAATTTTTTTCTATTTTGCAGCCGAGAAGCGAAACAGCTTTTTCCGCTTCTTTAAGCTCAGGTTCCACATTAGGCCCTTTCATTGCGGCAAAAATGCCGCCTTTTTTAAGAAATGGCAGGCAGTATTCACAAAGCACGGGCATTGAGGCGACTGCGCGCGCCGTGGCAAAACCAAACTTCATACGGTATCCCTTCTGCCTTCCAGCCTCCTCGGCTCGCGCGTGCACAAGTTCTGCAGAAATGCCGACAGCCTTTAAGAGCTCTGAAAGGAATACAAGGCGTTTATTCAGGCTGTCCAAAAGAACAAGGTTAATATCCGGACGCATTATTTTTATCGGCACGCCCGGAAAACCCGCACCTGTGCCAACATCTATAACATTTTCACCGTACGGGATATCACAATACTTCAAAAGGAGCACACTGTCGAGAAAATGTTTCACTGCTATGCCGTCGGGGGAAGTCACTGAGGTAAGGTTGATTTTCTCGTTCCATTCAGTCAGAAGCTGCGCATAAATTCGGAACTTATTTTTCTGCTCATCCGAAATATCAATCCCACATTCGGAAGCGTAAGAAACAAATGCTGAAGAAGCGTCATCCATGTTTTTTGCCCTCTTTTCCCAGCCATATTAAGAGCACCGATATATCGGCAGGGCTTACACCATAAATGCGCGACGCCTGCCCAACGCTTGACGGGCGCACTTTTTGCAGGCGTTCGCGGGCTTCCGTTCTCAGGCCTGTGAGCTTTAAGTAATCTATATCTGATGGAAGCCTGCGGTTTTCGAGCTTGCGCATCTCATCAATTTGAGATTTCTGGCGCTTTATATATCCTTCATATTTAATCGCAATCTCAACATTTTCAAATACTGCGGGCGGAAAATCAGGCCGCCCTTCATCAACTGGTGCGAGTATCCCACAGTTAAGCTGAGGGCGGCGGATAAGTTCCTCAAGGCGTACGCCCGTCGTCACGGCAGATGTTCCATGTGAAACAAGGATATCGTTAAGTTCCTGCGAAGGCGGCAGCACTGTGCGGCGCACCCTTGCAAATTCTTCCTTTTTCTGTTCTTCTTTTTTTTGGAACCTTTTCCACCTGTCGTCCGAAATCAGGCCGATTTTTCTGCCAATGGGCGTAAGTCGCTCGTCGGCATTGTCCTGCCTTAATACAAGGCGGTATTCGCTTCTCGAAGTCATCATACGGTATGGTTCATCGGCGCCTTTTGTAATAAGGTCATCAACAAGGGTGCCAATATAGCTTCCGGCGCGATCAAGTATCATAGGCTCCCTGCCCTGTATTTTCAGGGCAGCATTTATTCCTGCAACAATGCCCTGTGCCGCTGCCTCTTCATAGCCGGAGCTGCCGTTAAACTGCCCCGCGCCGTAAAGCCCCGGAAAATCTTTAAACTCAAGTGTCGCATTAAGCTGAAGCGGGTCGGCACAGTCATACTCTATAGCGTATGCCGTGCGCATTATCTCCACATGCTCAAGACCAGGTATAGTGCGGTAAAACTGTAGCTGCACATCTTCAGGCAGCGACGTGCTCATGCCCTGAAGATACATTTCTTCCGTATCGAGGCCGCACGGCTCAATAAAAAGCTGATGGCGTTTTTTGTTTGAAAAGCGTAAAATTTTAGTTTCAATGCTCGGGCAGTAGCGAGGGCCTATGCCAGTGATTCCGCCGGTAAACAACTGGGAGCGGTGGAGATTATCGAGAATAATTTTTTTTGTGCGCTCGTTCGTCCATGAAACATAACAGTCGGCGCGGTTTTTACCCGGTGTAAGCGTATCATACGAAAACGGGATAACAGGATCGTCACCGTGCTGGACTTCAAGCCCGCTGAAATCTATGCTTGAGCGAAGCACACGTGCAGGAGTGCCTGTTTTGAAACGGCGAAGACGTATGCCAAGCTTTTTTAGCGAATCGGAGAGAAAAGCAGCCGGAAACATTCCGTCAGGCCCGCTCTCATAAGAAACTTCACCGACAAAAATTTTTCCCGAAAGATAAGTGCCTGTTGCAAAAATCACAGCCTTTGCCTCATACATTGCGCCCATACGCGTAGTAAGGTTCCAAAGCCCATGCTCCCCACGCGAAACATCTACAACCTCTGCCTGTTTAAGCAGAAGGTCCGGCTGAAGCTCAATCTTATGCTTCATGATTTTGCTGTACTCGCGGCGGTCTATCTGCGCACGGAGCGAATGGACGGCAGGCCCCTTGCCGCGGTTTAGCATACGGCTCTGAATAAAACATTCGTCCGTCGTGCGCCCCATCTCGCCGCCAAGCGCATCAATTTCACGCACGAGGTGGCCTTTGGCGGTACCGCCTATAGAAGGGTTGCACGGGCAGTTCCCTACAGCATCAAGGTTAATTGTAAAAATAACTGTCCTGCAGCCAAGGCGCGCCGCCGCGAGCGCCGCTTCAATTCCGGCATGGCCTGCGCCAATCACCGCCACATCTATCTTTCCGGCATCATATGTCATAGCTAAGAAATTCCTCTCTTTTCAGCCTCTCGGCACGGCTTTTAAACGGAATAAAATATCATAGATCAAACCGCCACCATTATTTGCCAACACAAAAATTATGGAATACGGAGTCAACTACCGTTTCGGTTGCGCGTTCACCTGTCAGCTCAAGGAGGACTGAAATTGCACTTTCAACCGAAACCGTCACAGCGTCAAATGTCATTCCGGAATCCAACGCGTCAAGCGCTTCATTCACACAGTCAAGCGCACGCCGCACCTCGTCGCGCTGGCGTTCAGTGAACAGGATGCCCTGCGACGGGTCTAAATCCGATGTTCCAAGTATATCTGTAATCTCAGCCTCAAGGTCATGAATACCCGTCCCATTTGAGGCAGAAATGGATACTATATGTTTAAATTTGCTTTTAATATACTGTTTGTCTATTTTTTCAGGCAAATCACACTTGTTTATAACCGCCACACAAGCTGCATTTTTCAGCTTTTCAATAAGCTCAAAATCAGCGGCGCCAAGCTCATGGGAATTATCAAACACAGCAAGCACAAGCTGAGCCGTTCCGATTCTCCGGAATGCGCGCTTTACACCAATGCTTTCGACTGGGTCGTCAGTGTCACGCACACCTGCAGTGTCGGCAAGGCGCAGAGGTATGCCGCCAAAAATAACTGTATCCTCGACAACATCGCGCGTCGTCCCCGCATACTGCGTAACTATAGACCTGTCGCACCCTGCGAGGAGATTCATAAGCGTAGATTTTCCAACATTCGGCTTTCCGGCAATCACGGTATCCACACCTTCGCGGAAAACACGGCCTTCGTCGAATTGCCGCAGGAGGCTCTCGAGCTCTTTTTTTGCATAAGACAAAGAAGACCGAAGCCCATCTGGAGTAACCTGCGGTATGTCGTCGTCAGGATAATCTGCCCATGCCGAAAGGTGTGCAGCAATGCCCGTAAGCCCGACGCGTATTTTTTTAATGCGTTTTTCGAGAGCGCCGTCATGGCCTGCAAGTGCTGTTTTAGCTGCCTGTTCACCCTGCGCGCCTATTATCTGCATAACCGACTCGGCTTCCGTAAGCCCCATCTTGCCATTCACAAATGCGCGCCGTGTAAACTCACCCGGCCCTGCCGGAACAGCGCCGTCCTCAAAAACAGCTTTAAGGAGGCGGCGCGTCACATATACTCCGCCATGGCATGAAAGTTCAACCACATCTTCTCCGGTAAAGCTTGCAGGAGCCCGGAAATTAAGTGCAATAGCTTCATCTATATCGCCCTTGCTGTCATGTACTCTGCCGTAAAGGGCGCGATATCCGCGTATATCACCGAGCTTTTTGCCGTGTGCAGAAGTAAAAACACGGTCTGCCACATCACGGGCACGCGGCCCTGAAATGCGGACTATGCCTATAGCGCCTGGCGCCTGCGCCGTTGAAATCGCCGCGATAGTGTCGCCTGATGGGTGATAAGCAAAATTTATATTTCTGTCCACCAGAAAACTCCCCCATTATAAACAACAATGTGTATTTAAATTAGTATAATAAACTAACGGTATATAGATATACATTTCCCGTAATTTCACAAACAGGGAAAGGCAGTAAGCCTTTCCCTGTCTATTTCATATTCACAGTATTGCAAAATTTACTTTTTAATATCAACGCGGCCGTAAAGAGGGCCCTCACCTTCAGATCTCGGTTTTTCATCATTTTGCTGCAGTTGTGATGAAGCACCGTTCTTCTCAGCAGGCAAAGGCGGTCTATCCTCTTTCCCGCCATACGTTTTTTTCTGGTTAATAGGCTGCTGCCTGCGGTACATATTATTATACCTGCCTCCGCGGCGCGGATTTTTCTCACCCGCAACAGGCCCTATTACCACATGGCGTTCAAGGTTTTCGCCTTCAGACCACGATTTTGCCCCCTCGACTGTCTGCACCGAAGTATGGATTATGCGGCGCTCGTAAGGATTCATAGGCTCAAGCGAAACATTTCTCCCAAGGCGCAGGCTCTTTTCTGCCATCTTTTTGCCGAGCGACTCAAGTGTCTGGCACCGCTTCTCGCGGTAATTGCCAATATCAAGCGCAATGCGGTAATACTCGTGCCCCGCATGGTTTGCAACAAGGCCGGTCAGGTACTGGAGCGCATCGAGCGTTTCACCGCGGTGGCCTATCACAAAACCTATATCGTCGCCTGTCAAGTTAAGCAGTGCACCGCTTTCATTTTTCTGTATATCCACATGCACATTTCCTACTCCCATGCATGTAAGCACATTCTGCAAATATCCCTCTGCAACTTCAGCCGGACCATCTTCAACATAAACACGCACTTTTGCCGGGCTGCCACCAAAAAGGCCGAATGTTTTTTTCGTCGGCATCTGCAGGATCTCGAATTTTGCATCATAAGAGTTCACACCGAGTTTCTTGCAGCCATCTTCCTTGGCAAGTTCAACAGTATCTCCAATTCCGATTGCTTCTTTCATTTTCAGCTGCCTCCCAAAAAACACATCAATTTACGTGCACAAACAAACTTACTTTCGGCGTTTCTGCGTTTTTGCCATTTTCTTTTCATCATCATTAGGCATATATGCCCTGGCAGGCAGTGGCTTTGTGGCAGCTTCTTCATGCTCGAGAAGCGCTATGTGGCGTGCTTCCGCCTGGGCATTTAAATCATCCATGCCATACCAGACGTTGAGTATTACTATCTTGATAAAACCGACTATGCTCGAAATGATCCAGTAAAAGCCGACGGCCGCAGGAACAGTGCAGGCAAACCATGCGGAAATGAATGCCATGAAATAAAACATGAATTTCATGCAGCCTTGCTGCTGCTGCATAGACGGTTGCATCTTAAAAGACATGTACTGTGTGAGGAGATATACAACAAGGCAAAACACTGGTATAACCCATAGGTTAGAGCGGAAAAGTGTGCCAAATATATTTGACGCATCACACGGTGTGTCAAGCAGGTTGAGGCCGCAGAACATAAAGCCGTGGCTGAAAGACTGCAGGCGTGCCGTTTCGCCTGCGCTAAACATGGTTAAATACGGGCTGAGACTTGCAAAGTTCTTCACTATCCCAATCTGCGCATATTGGGCATTTGAAACCCCGTTAATGCCTGGTATCCTTCCAAGCATATCGAGCGCTTTGCCTATGGCATCATTTGAGATATGCAATGCATTCGAAAGCGGGTTCTGCACAGTGTAAAACAGGCCAATCATTACAAGAAAAGGAAGTATCATAGTAAAGCAGCCGCCTGCAGGATTGACGCCTTCTTTTTCGTACAGCTTCTCCATCTCTATTTGCATACGCTGCTTGTCTTTAGCATATTTTTTCTGGATCTGCTGCTGCTTCAATGTAAGTTTTCCTGTTGCAGCCATTGAGCGCTGCTGCTTAATCGAAAAAGGGAACAGCAAAGCATTGACAATCACAGTAAACATGATAATGGCCACACCGTAGTTTTTTACAAGAATATACAGCCACCACAGCGGATAACCCAAAATGCTGCCGAAAAAATTGAAGATATTGTTCATGCAGAAAATTCTCCTCTAATTTGCTTCAGTGCCTGACTTTCTTCTCAGGAACAGGGTCATATCCGCCTCTGCTGAAAGGATTGCAGCGCAAAAAGCGGAAAAGCGCAAGAAAAAAACCTTTAAAAGCTCCAAAACGCTCAATGGCCTGAATCGCGTAATTCGAACAGGTCGGGTAATAAATACAGCAGGGCCTTTTAAGAGGTGAAATTGCCCTTTGGTAAAAACGTATAACAGCTATCATAATCTTTTTCATAATCTAAAACCAAAATTAACAAATATAAGTTAAGAGAAAATGCCGGCACTTTTAAGGTGCCGCTCCATTGCGTGACATACTTCGCCGCATTTTACAAAAGATGTTTTTTTCCTCGCGACAAAAACGATGTCATAGCCTGGGCGCACGTGACCCTGAATAATGCGGAAAGATTCCTTTATAACTCTGCGTGAGCGGTTCCGGTGTACCGCATTGCCTATTTTCTTCCCTGTAGTAATACCAACACGCAGCAACTTTCTCCTGTTTTTAAAAACATAAGAAACAAGCACCGGGCTCACATAGCACTTCCCGCGCGCATACACCCTCTGAAATTCCCTGTTTTCCCTTATGGGTTCATAACTTATCATTTATCTCCTGCTGTTTTCAAAAATTTAATAAAAGCACAGGGAAAATTAAAAAATCACCCTGCGTTACAAACATTCATAGTAAGCGGCGGGCAGCATCTATTCCGCCGCACATGCAGAACTCAATAGGAAATACGTGTCCTTCCTTTTGCCCTGCGGCGTGAAAGCACCTTGCGTCCGTCAGCTGTAGACATACGCTTACGGAAACCATGTTCTTTCTGGCGGTGCAGTTTTTTAGGTTGATAAGTTCTAAGCATGGTAAGACCTCCTTTCGGGTAAAACTGCGTTCTTCATAAAATTATAATCTATCTTTTTGTAGACTGTCAACCGGCAGCAGCAAGTAAAGTAGTCTTAAACATGACGCAGTTCAAATGAGCCTGTCCTCATATTTACTGTTTAAGGCAGACTTAAGGCTTATAAGGTTTACTATATCACAAGATAAACAGATTGAAAAGAAAAAATTGAAAAATTGCGCCATTAAACGGCTAAAAACCGAAAAATCATATTTGCGGCGAAATAAAAGCGCAAAAGCCATATAAAATGTTTAAGGCATTCCGTTTTTCAAAATTATCCCTTTTTATACTTTTTCACAATTCTAACATATTAACCTGTTAATTCTTAATGTAATGGCTTTAATAAGCACATACGTTCTAAAAGCCGCAGAATAAGCTGTAATGCCCGTTTTTGCAGGCTGCTTTAAATTAAGAAAGTGCCCTTTTAAAAGCATGTGGGCCACATGGAGGCGCAGAAACATACAAAACAGTTATTTGAAATGCGTAAAGATTTGTGATATGATAATAAACGGGTCTTTTTGCTTTACAGAAAAAACAAAGGGTTGAAAATTTCTTTTGTTTAAAAAATTTTCACAGGCAGACAAGAACCTGCCCAAATAAACTTCTTGCTTAAAAAAAACGAGGTATTAATTCGTAATGGAATCTTTTTCGGAAGTATGGAATCTGGTCTGCGCTTACTGCAAAAGCCGGATTACGGAAATTGCTTTTTCTACATGGATAAGCAGAATTGAGCCCGTCACCCTTGACTTTACAAGTGGCGTAGCGGTGCTTAGAGTTCCTAATGAGCTCCATCGCCAGACCATTATGCATTATTATATGGATCTTCTTGAAGAGGCTTTCCGTGAAATTTTCAGCCAGGAAATCCAAATACGCATTGTTACGCCAGAAGAAACTGCAAACGAAAAGAAAAAAAAAGAAGAGATACCTTCAAACGAAAATTACGAATTCACATTCGATACATTTATTGTAGGCCCGTCAAACAAGTTTGCGCACGCCGCCTCAATGGCAGTTGCAAACAAGCCGGCGGCCCTTTATAACCCTCTTTTTATATATGGTAACTCAGGCCTTGGCAAAACACACCTACTTTACGCAATCAGAAACGAAATAAGCCATACACATCCTGAAATGGACATTGTATATATAAAAGGCGACGAGTTCACAAACGAACTGATCGAAGCTATCAGGCGAGGCACAACAGGTGATTTTCACCAGCGCTACCGGCATGCCGACGTCCTTCTTGTAGACGATATCCAGTTTATTGCCGGCAAGGAGTCAACACAGGAAGAGTTCTTCCATACTTTCAATACATTATATGAGGCAAAAAAGCAGATAGTCTTGACCTCAGACCGTCCGCCAAAAGATATTGCCACACTGGAAGAACGCCTGCTTACAAGATTTGAATGGGGCCTTACTGCAGATATACAGCCGCCTGACTTTGAAACACGCATTGCCATCATAAAGCGCAAAGCGGAACTCCTGCAGATTGAGCTTCCTGACAATGTCATCGAATACATAGCCAACAGGCTGAAAAACAATATACGCCAGCTTGAAGGCGCCGTGAAAAAGATGAAGGCATTCCATCTTCTTAACGGCGATTCATATAATATCCAGACAGCGCAGGCTGCCATACGCGACATAATAAACAACGACCAGCCAACACCGCTTACAGTAGAAAAAATAATCGACGAAGTAGCGCGCACATTTGGCACAACGGGAGAAGACATACGCTCTTCAAAGCGTGCAGCGACAATTTCAAGTGCAAGGCAGGTAGCCATGTATGTTGTGCGCGAGATAACACAGATGCCAATGCAGGCAATAGGCCGGGAGTTTGGCGGGCGCGACCACTCTACAGTTGTCTACGCCATACAGCAGGTAGAGAAAAATGCAGCCAAAGACCCGAAGATAAAGGCAACAGTTGACGACATTATTAAAAATATACGCGACCGTTAGTAATTTTTTAAAATGCCAAAAAGTTAAGATATATTTTAACTTTTAACTTTTTAGTTGAAAAGCATAAAAATCAGTTTATAAATCTCAGGCGACTTTTAAACTAAATTTTCAACTTTCCCCACAAGGTTTTCAACATACAGTTAAATATTCATTTTCCAGTTTTCTTTTCAACATTTTCCAAACATTCAAAAGCTGAAAAAATGATACAAAAAAATCGATGAATACTGAGTTTTCACCTGTTTTCAACATTTCAGCATATACTACTCCTAATGCTGAAAAATATCTTACTTACTCGATTAAAAACGGAGGCGGATAATTCCGACATGAAGTTTACCTGTGACAGACAAAAACTAAACGAAGCCGTGTTGAATGTTCAACGCGCCGTATCGTCAAAATCATCTATCCCGGCACTTGAGGGCATTCTTCTTACAGCAAAAACAAATGCGGTGCAACTGTGCGGATTTGACCTTGAGATCGGCATGACGACGGAAATAGAAGCCGATGTTGAAGAAGAAGGCAGCATTGTCGTAGGGGCTAAACTGTTCGGTGACATCGTGCACCGCCTTCCAGCACAGAAAGTAACATTTTCAGCCGACGACAAACAGATAACGCAGATAAAAAGCGGAGAAGCAAAATTCTCAATAACAGGTATTTCTGCTGAAGAATACCCTGAGTTTCCCAAAATAAACAGCGAAAAAAGTGCTAAACTCCCTTCAAAAATACTGAAGGGCATGATAAGGCAGACAATATTCGCCGTAGCGGAAAACGACGCAAAACCCGTATATACCGGCACGCTGTTTGAAATTTCTGACGGGAAAGTAAGGCTCGTCTCTGTTGACGGTTACAGGCTTGCCATAAGGGAAGAAAAAGTCTCGGATAAAGAAAAAGCGAGTTTCGTAGTCCCTGGGAAAACACTTAATGAAGTCATGAAGCTGCTTAGCGACAGCGACGACGAGGTTGAACTCCTTATAGGTATGCGCCACATAATGTTCCACATAGGAAATTACACGGTCATCTCGCGCCTGCTTGAAGGCGATTTTCTCGATTGGTATGCTGCAATACCGAAAGAATCGTCAACAGAAGTGCGCGTTTCTGTACCTGAATTTATCAGTTCACTTGAGCGTGTATCGCTGCTTATTACAGAGCGGCTCCGCAGCCCGGCAAGGTGCACGTTCAGCAGTGACGGGAGTATCAGGCTTTCGTGCGCTACTGCAATAGGCCGCGCAAACGACAGGCTGCCGGCAACAATTTCAGGCAACAAAGTTGAAATAGGCTTTAACAATCACTACATGCTCGACGCCCTGCGCAATACCGAATGCGATGAGGTCCGCATAAGCCTTAACGGGCCGCTTAGCCCTATTACCATACGGCCGTGCGAAGGCGATTCTTTCCTGTTTCTCGTACTGCCGGTGCGCTTGAAGAGCGGTGATGAATAATTGGAATCTGTAAAAAGGGCTATCTCCACAGAGTATATAAGGCTGGACAGTTTTCTTAAGCTGTGCGGTGCTTTCGAAACAGGCGGGCAATCAAAAGCTGCTATCCAGGGCGGAGAAGTAAAAGTAAACGGTGAGACATGCTATATGCGTGGAAAGAAAATCAGGCCAGGTGACCGCGCCGAATACGGCGGAAAAACCTACGAGGCGGTAAGCAAGTGAAAATCGAGCGCTTTTCATGGTGTAATTTCCGCAATCTCCAAAAAGGCGAGTTTGTGCCAGATAAGAACGTAAACGTGATATACGGCAGGAATGCGCAGGGAAAAACAAATCTCCTTGAGGGAATGTGGCTTTTTACAGGTGAACGCTCTTTCCGCGGATCAAAGGATTCGGAGCTCCTGCACAACGGCTGCAGTTTAGGCGGGATAATGCTTAATTTTTACGCGGCAGGCAGAAGCCAGGCAGCAGAGATAAAAATTGCCGGCGGCCGGCGCACCGTTGAGCTTAACGGCATAAAAAAGCGTTCATGCACATCACTCATCGGTAAATTCTGCTCGGTTGTGTTTTCGCCTGAGCATCTTTCCCTCATTTACGGAGGCCCGGCGGGCCGCCGGAATTTTATGGATGCCGCCATATGCCAGATAAAGCCTGCCTATGCAGGGCTGTTTTCAGAATACAGCCGCTCGCTTGCACAGCGCAATGCTTTGCTTAAGGATATCCCGAGCCATGCGGAACTTATGGATACGCTCGATATCTGGGATGAACGACTTGTCGAAGCCGGTATGAAGATAATGCGTGCAAGGTCGGCTTATGTAGAAAAAATTGCACCGTGTGCTGAAAAATTCTACAGTGGGATGTGCAGCGGCCGCGAAAAATTTTTGCTGAAGTACGAGCAAAACTCCCCTGATTTTGCATCAGCGTTGCAGAAATCGCGCCGCCAGGATATGCTTGCCGGCCATACATGCGTTGGGCCTCACCGCGATGATATTGCAATTATCATTTCAGGCCTTGATGCTCGCGCTTATGGTTCGCAGGGCCAGAAACGCTCCGCCGTAATCGCCCTTAAACTTGCAGAAGCCGAAATGCTTAAAAAAGCCATAGGCGAAGCGCCTGTGATTTTTCTTGATGACGTCTTGAGCGAGCTTGATTCTGAACGCCAGAATTATCTTCTAAACAGGCTTGACGGCTTTCAGGTTTTTCTTACGTGCTGTGGGCCGGACATATCTCGTTTTCCCGGTTGCGGGGCAGTTTTTAAAGTCGAAGGCGGCAGGCCGGAAGCAGTATGTAACCTGCCGTAATTTGGGGGAATCAAATGTTTCTTCATCTTGGCCAGAATATTGTGATAAGCATGAAAGACATAATAGGCATTTTTGACTTGGAAACTTCGACTATCTCAGGCACAACGCGCGACTATCTTGCATCAGCACAGAAAGCCGGAAATGTTATAAGCATTTCCGGAGATATGCCGAAATCGTTTATCCTGTGCAACAGTAAAGACGGGCGCACAACGGTATATACATCTCCCATTTCGACTTCAACTCTTCTTAAGCGTTCGTGCTTTTTAAGTGAATTACCAGGTTGTAAGGAGAATTGACATGAAACAGCTTTGCGAACCGAAATGCCCTTACTGCGGCGATAAACTGAATTACGCTGAAACATGGGTGATGAAGCGCCACGGAGAATATATCTGCCCAAAATGCGGTGGAATATCTGATATTGTGCTCAGCTACGGAATTTATAGATTTGGTTTTGTCACTGTGATTATAGCCGCCGCGTTTTTTATAGCAGGCCTTATTTTCGGCGACAGTCTCACGTTTATAACGCTGCCTGGAATTTTTATTGTTTTTCTTATTTTCTTTCTACTTTCGCCGCTTATGGTGCGCCTTAGAAAAACAAACTTTAACAGACCGCAGAGCTCCCAAAAGACGCAGCGCTTCCAAAAGCTGCATGGCTTCCAGAATTCACAGAGTTACAATAATCCGCAGGGTTTCCAAAATTCACGGGGCTTTCAAAGGCCGCAGGAACCAGAAAACCCGCAGGACTACCAGTACCAAGGGCCGCAGAATTATCCGCCACCGCAGCGCGGCCGGCATGTGCGCTGAGAGTGCTGCACCATGAAACTTCCTTTATGCCCTCACTGCGGGGCGCGCTTTCTCTATAATGACGTCAGGCGGAATATGTTACGCAGGTTTGGCAAATGCCCTCACTGCGGAAAAGGGTTTCGAATATCCAGGCGCATGCTTTTCATTTATATTCCAGCAGCTTTCTTTATGCTTTTTTTGGCCGATTTTTTTCTGCTTGGCATTCCGGATATGAATCTGATTTTTCTTATATCTGCCACTTCTGCCGGCATAGTCATCGCATATTTTCTTATGCCGTTTGCAATTAATTTTACAGCGATATCTTCAAAAAAAGGAAAAAATCCGGCCAATGTCCTTTCAAACTCAGCAAAAGCAAGGAGACAGAATATTAAAAATAACGCAGGCTCCAAATGATGTCTGCTTTTTATATAAAAAATACGTTTTACCTGCGCTTTTCTGATTTTAAGGTCTGCAGGAATCTTTTTGCAGCCAGGCTTAAAGTCTAAAATCCGCACGGCTTAAATGCAGGCTGGATGTATGGAGGGTTAATATTGGACTTCAACAAGAAAGTGGACAAGGCAGACGACTACGATGAAAGCGAGATACAGGTACTAAAAGGCCTTGAGGGTGTCCGCAAAAGGCCGGGCATGTATATAGGCTCAACGGGTCCGCACGGGCTTCACCATCTTGTATATGAAATTGTAGACAATGCCATTGACGAAGCGCTTGCCGGGTACTGCGACAAGATAGATGTGCGCATACTTCCTGAAAATGTGATAAGCGTAACAGACAACGGGCGCGGCATACCTGTTGGCATCCACCACCAGGTGGGCATCCCTACTGTTACGGTTGTTTTTACAATACTGCATGCAGGAGGCAAATTCGGCGGCGGCGGGTACCAGTTTTCGGGCGGGCTGCACGGCGTGGGCGCCTCAGTTGTAAATGCGCTGTCTGAGTGGCTCGAAGTTGAGGTATATAAAGACGGGAAAGTTTATTTTCAGCGCTTTGAGCGCGGCAAAGCTGTAACAGGCCTCGAGGTGCGCGGCAGCACCGACCGTACAGGCACCCGTGTGCGTTTCAAGCCTGACTCGGAGATTTTTACTGAAACGACGGAATTTGACTATGAGACGCTTCAAACCCGCCTGCGCGATCAGGCATTTCTAAATGCCGGCGTCCATATCATGCTCACGGACGAGCGCGACCCGGATAACCGCTGCGAGGACGACTTCATGTATACAGGCGGTATCCAAAGCTTTGTGGAATATATAAACAAGAAAAAAGCCGTCGAAGTAATCCACCCAGACGTTATTTATTTTTCATCGGCTCTGCCTGACGGTTCCGCTACTGCCGAAGTGGCAATGCAGTATAACGACAGCTACAACGGGCTGATACTTTCGTTTGCAAATAATATCCGCACAATAGACGGAGGTACGCACGAAGATGGCTTCAAGCGTGCGCTGACACGCGTGATGAACGATTACGGCAGAAAATTTAATATTCTGAAAGACAGCGATAAGAACCTGAGCGGCGATGATTTCCGCGAAGGCCTGACAGCTGTTATCAGTGTAAAAGTGAAAGATGCCCAGTTTGAGGGCCAGACAAAAACAAGGCTTGGCAATACTGAAGTCGGCACCCTTGTAAACGACATGGTCGGCGATAAGCTTTCTTCCTACCTTGAGGAGAACCCCTCAACGTCACATTCAATATTTGACAAGGCCATGGCTGCCTCTCATGCGCGCGAAGCCGCGCGCAAGGCGCGCGAAATGGTGCGCCGCAAATCTGCGCTTGAGGAAGCGTCACTCCCTGGCAAGCTTGCAGACTGCCAGAGCCGCAATCCGGATGAGACTGAAATATATATCGTCGAGGGCGACTCGGCCGGTGGCTCGGCAAAGGGCGGGCGTGACCGCAAATACCAGGCCATACTGCCGCTTTGGGGCAAAATGCTCAATGTGGAGAAAGCAAGGCTCGACAAAGTGTATGGCAACGAGAAACTCCAGCCTATAGTTACGGCACTCGGCTGCGGCATAGGCGAGGATTTTGACATGAAAAAGCTGAGGTACGGAAAAATAATCATAATGGCCGATGCCGATGTTGACGGTTCGCATATACGCACATTGCTGCTTACTTTCTTTTTTAGGTTCATGGAACCACTTGTGGAAGGTGGCCATATTTACCTTGCACAGCCGCCGCTTTTCCGCCTGACTAAAAACAAAAAGCACTATTACGCGTACAGCGACAAAGAGCGCGACAGCCTTATGGAAGGCCTTAATGGCGGATATGAGATACAGCGCTACAAAGGCCTTGGCGAGATGGACCCCAACCAACTGTGGGAAACGACAATGGACCCTGCGCGCCGTATTATGCGCCGTGTGGAGGTGGAAGATGCTGCCGCAGCTGATGAGACTTTCACAATACTTATGGGCGACAAAGTCGAGCCGCGCCGTGAGTTTATAGAGCAGAACGCAAAGCACGTAAAGAACCTCGATGTCTGAGAAAAGCAGATATTACTATTCCTTTGCTTTTAAACGCTTCCGTAAATTTTTTCTGCTACAGCCTTTTTCAGAGTGCCGGAGAAGAAGGGAAAATGAGAATGGCGAAACCAGCCAGCCCGTCAATAGTTGTCGAGCAGAAAGTGACGGCCGAAGATTACAGCCGCGCGGCCTCGGCAGTGCGTTATTTTTCAGCACCGTTTAAGCGGCGTTCTTTCAGGGCGCTGATTTTTATAACTGTTGCCGCAGTATCAGCTTCGCTGATCTTTTCATGCCGCAGCTGCGGTTTCGGAAGGGAAAAAATACCGGAAACAATTGCAATAATTTCTGCGGCAGTAGCAGCTGCCATATGGTTTTTGCAGCCGTCGGCAGAATTGCGCAGTGCAAAGCGCCTGTTTTCTTCATGCGCACTCATGTCGCTGCCTGAAAAAGTCACCGTTTACCGCGACCGCGTTGTAATAGAGAACAGCTGCGAGAGCATAACGGAATATTGGACTGACTTTTTTATATGCGTTGAAACAGATGAGATGATTGCGGCCGCAGGCGGGCGGGAAAGATCCCTTGTCATAGTCAAAAAGCGCGGCCTTGCAGAAAAGCAGCTGAAAATCCTCTCTTCGCTTTTTGGCTATGCGTTTGAGGGCCGGATACACCGTTTCCCCGTAAGGAGGAAAAGCTGATGAAACCTGTAACTGTAAGTTTTGCCATAACGCGCGAAGATTTTATCAAAGAGGCCGAAGCGCGCATGAAAATGCAGCTTACTGGTTCGGTGCGTGCCTGCATACGCATATGCGGCACCATTATGCTCTGCTTTGCATGTTCGATTTTTGTACGGAAGAAAACTTTCTATGCCGACTTAAACTGGGCGGCAGCAGCAATTATGGTGGTTGCCGTTTTTCTCATTTTTCTTTTTATTCCTACTTTGGGCCTTGCCGTTAGAAAAAATGCCTCAGAGCGCTTTAAAGCAGGCAGCATAAAGGCTACCGCTAAAACGGTGTCATTTGCTGAAAACGCAGTGAAAATAAATGCCGAAAGGTATAAGGCAAAAATCCCTTACTCCATGTTATATGCGGTTTATGCCGATGAAGCGACTATTCTTTTATATACGGCCGTAAACGAATGCCGCAGCATTCCAAAGCGGACGATGAGCATAAGCGAGCAAGAGCAGGTCGAAGGCCTGCTTGCCAGTAAGCTGAAACAGAAATTTAAGCAGGAAGGTGCCCGTGAATGGATGAGATAGAAGAAAACTCGAAAATAATAAACGTCGACCTTGCGAAAGAGGTAAAGGATTCATTTCTGGACTACTCGATGTCCGTTATTGTGGAACGAGCCCTGCCGGACGTGAGGGACGGCCTTAAACCTGTGCACCGCCGCATTCTTTACACGATGTATGAAAACGGCCTTATGCCGGACAAGCCTTACCGTAAATGCGCGGACACGGTCGGTGCGGTCCTTGGCCGCTACCACCCGCACGGTGACGCTTCCGTTTATGATGCCCTCGTGCGTCTTGCACAGAATTTCTCAATGCGCTACCTGCTTGTGGACGGGCACGGAAATTTTGGCTCCGTAGACGGTGACCCTCCGGCAGCCTACCGTTACACAGAGGCGCGCATGAGCAAAGTCGCGGTTGAGATGCTGCAGGATATCGATAAGGACACTGTCGATTTCCAGGCAAACTACGACGACCGGCTTAAAGAACCCATAGTCCTGCCGAGCCATTTTCCAAACCTTCTCGTGAACGGCTCTACAGGTATAGCCGTAGGCATGGCAACGAATATCCCGCCGCATAACATGAGCGAGATAATAGACGGCGTATGCACGCTTATAGATAACCCTGACGCCACGCTTGACGAGCTTATGGAGAGCATTAAAGGCCCCGACTTCCCTACTGGCGGCATAATTATGGGCCGCAGCGGCATACGTGCGGCGTATGCTACAGGCAGGGGAAAAATCATTGTCCGCGCGCTCGCCGAGATAGAAGAAGAAAAAAACAACCGCTTCCAGATAATCGTTACGGAGCTGCCGTACCAGGTAAACAAGGCGCGCCTCATAAAGAGCATAGCGGACCTTGTAAAAGAAAAGCGCATAGAGGGCATAACGAATATCGAGGACCATTCCGACCGCGAAGGCATGCGCATTGTAATTTCCGTCCGGCGCGATGCGTCGCCGCAGATAGTGCTGAACCGCCTTTTCAAATATACGCAGATGCAGATATCGTACGGCGTTATAATGCTTGCAATAGTAAACAGGGAGCCTAAGCTTCTTACGCTAAAGCAGATACTTCAGGAGTATATCAATTTTCAGGAAGAAGTAGTCCGCCGCCGCACGTCGTTTGAGCTTAGAAAAGCGCAGGAGCGTGCACATATACTCGAAGGGCTGAAAGTAGCTGTAAACAACATAGACGAAGTAGTCCGCATTATACGCTCATCAAAGTCTGTGCCGGAAGCACGGCAGAAACTGAGCATACGCTTTGCCCTTGACGACGTGCAGACGCAGGCCATAGTACAGATGCCACTCGGGCGCCTTACCGGCCTTGAGCGTGAAAAGCTTGAAAAAGAGCTCGGCGTCCTCCTTGGAAAAATCGCGGATTACAAAGACATCCTTGCACACGAGGAACGCGTGCTCAGCATTGTGAAATCTGAAGCCATTGCGGTTAAGCAGAAATTCGGTGATAAGCGCCGCACAGAGATACAGGCTGTCAGCGGCGAGATGGACATAGAGGACCTTATCCCGGATGAAGAGTGTATGCTTACGCTTACGGAGTTCGGCTATGTAAAGCGCCAGAACCCGGATACGTACCGCACACAGCACCGCGGTGGGCGCGGTGTAAGCGGTATGACGCGCCGTGAAGAGGACGTTGCTTCGTACATGTTCCTCACGCGTACGCATGACTATGTGATGTTCTTTACGAGTTTCGGGCGTGCCTACAAGCTTAAGAGCTATGAAATACCCGAAGGCTCGCGCACCGGCAAGGGCGTGAATATCGCCAACCTGCTGCCTATAGCGCAGGACGAAAAAGTTACGTCGATGATACGCGTGCAGAGCTTTGACGAAGATAAATACCTTGTTATGGTGACGAAAAACGGCGTCATAAAGCGCACGCACCTTTCGGACTTCAGCACAACGCGCAAGGGCGGCGTTATTGCCGTAAACCTTGATGAGAACGATGAGCTCTCATGGGTACGCCTGACAGAAGGCAGCAGTGATCTGCTTGTTGCCACGCGCCTTGGCATGGCTATAAGGTTTGATGAAAATGACGTTCGTGCAATGGGCCGCGCGGCGCGCGGCGTGCGGGCAATCTCGCTGAAAAACGGCGACAGTGTAATCGGTATGTGCGTGCTTCCTGAAGATGGGCTTGTGCTCACTGTTTCTGAAACAGGGTTTGGGCGGCTTTCGCCAGTAAGCAACTACCATCTGCAGCACCGCAGCGGCCTTGGCGTGCTTAATTACCACACAACCAAGTATGGCAAAGTCGCTTCCATACAAATTGTAGACCCGCTTAAAGACGACGTCATACTTATTTCTTTAAACGGTATAATTATCCGTATTCACGCGGATTCCATAAATATCCATGCGCGCCCATCAAAAGGCGTCATGCTCATGCGCCTTGCGGAAGGTAACCGCGTTGTAACTACAGCGCGCACAGACCGCAGTGACGACGAGGAAACGTTGCAGCCAGAAGACGACGGCAGCGCCGACGAAGGCGCAGAGGTTCCCGAAGAGCAGAAAGAAGAAAAAGAAGATAAACAAGAGCCAGCCGAGGAAACGGACGGCTCGGAACCTGAGAAATAAAGAGGTGCAGTGATGAAAAAGGCTGTTCCGTTTTTTATGGCAGCGCTTTGTGCGGCAGTTTTATTTTCAGGGTGCTCATTTCAGCATGGTGCTTCTTCTGCGGCGCAGCTACCAGCAAATTCTTCTTCAAGCCATACCGGTTCTGTGACGCTAATTGTGAATTCCGCCCCTTCGGGTGCATCCCAAAGTTCATCTCAAGGTTCGTCTGAAAGTACGGCTTCTTCTGAAAACCTGCCTAATAAAAAAAATACCGCAGGTAGTCCCACAAATGACGTAACACGCGAGAAAACAGTCTCCCAAGGCAGCATTGTGAAGCCTGAGAGTACAGACAGCAGTAAATTTAACAAAAAGTTTAAAGATAATCCGGTAGATAGGCATTATGTTTCTGAGATAAACGACGCTGTTTCGAATATCGAGATTGTAAAAGTTTCTGACAAGTATGTTGGCCTGTGGGAAAAAGAAATAGCCCATGCGTGTTCGGAGCTTAAAAACAAGGCTGGAAGTTCGGCATGGAAACAAATCGAGGCTGACCAAAAAGGCTGGGAAAATGGCAAAGTTACCGCAATACAGAAAATAAGTGAAGATGCGAAGGCCTCGGGCGGCAGCATGGCGCAGGCCGAAGCGGCTTCAGGCGTAATGGATTATTACCGTGACCGTGCCGCCCAGCTTTACCGCAGGCTGTTTGATTACGACAAAAATTATTCCTATGCCTTTTCCACAAATTGATGAAGGCGGCACCACGCAGAAAGCAAGAAAGTTTTCAACGTAATAGCCTGTTATGGTTGAAAGAAAAGCCAATATTGACGTTTTTAAAGTAATACTCTGTCCACCACGGATTTTTAATGTTAGATAATCCGTTAAGTATAGATATATGTTGCACGGCTTTAACAGTGCAGCGGTAGATTTCCGTTATAAGGAGCCTGTTTTATGAAACTTACAGAAAAAACGTTGGAGCAGAATTATATTTACCGCGGTAAAATCCTCGATTTTCATGTCGACAAAGTCCAGATAGAAGACGGCCGCACCGTTACGCGCGAATGTATCGACCACAAAGGCGGTGTATGCATTGCCGCGCTGACAAAGGATAACGAGCTTTATTTTGTTCGCCAGTACCGCTATCCGTACCACAAAGTAGTGCTCGAGCTTCCTGCCGGAAAATTAGAGAGCGGCGAAGATCCGCTTGAGGCCGGAAAGCGTGAGCTGCGCGAAGAAACAGGCGTGGAAGGAAAAGACTATATCGGCCTCGGCGAGCTTTACCCCTCGACCGGATATACGAATGAAATACTGTACATGTACGCCTGCCATACGGAATCGCGCGGTGAAAAAGACCTTGATGACGGTGAATTCCTTGAGGCGGAAAAGATACCTCTTGCAAAGGCGGTAGAGATGGTAATGTCAGGCGAAATTGCAGACGCGAAAACACAGGTGCTTGTGCTTAAAACGGCACGGCTTGTGGAGAGCCATAAACTTTGAGCTTTGGAACAGCTTTGTAAAATAAGGGAGTGCGATGCTATGCAGCGCACTCCCTTACGGATATTCCTACGGTTTTGTAGACGGTTAATCTGAAAGCTGGTTCATAACGAGGCCTGTTATGAGCTTTGGGTAAAAATAAGTGGATTTCTGCGGCATCTTTTCTCCAGCTGAGGCGACGTCGCGGATTTCAGCCACGCGAGTAGGGTTGAGTATGAACGCGCACTGGCTGTCACCGTTCTGCACGGATTCAATGGCTTCACGGAACGAGCGCGTGTAAGAGAGGTTTACCTGCTCTGCCATGTTCTTTTTATCTATGCCAAGATGTTTCTCAAGTATGAGGCTGTGAAGTATGGTGACGTCGAGCCCGCGGTAAGCAGTGCTTTTTTCCGGCAGTACCTTTTCCATAATGCCCATATCTTTCAGCACAAGAAGTGCCCAGCCGCTTCCGCCGCCGTAAAATGCGAAAGCTTTTTTGCCCTGATGGTAAAGCCTGCTAAGCATCGGCTCTATTTCGGCTATGTTCTTTTCAGGCGTGACGTCGAACTCATTGCGGCATCCATTTAGAAGGTGCCCGGTGCTGAAACCTTCCAGCCCGCGCACGAGCCTGTGCGTCGGGAACACCACAAGGCCATCGTGCTCCATATTGACAAGCATCATCATTAAGTAGTCTTCACTGCCGTCGGCCGTTCCCTGCTCACGGCGCCAGTTGCGGTAATTGAGGGCTGTTTCATAGCGGTGGTGGCCGTCTGCAATATAAAGTTTTCTGTTTTTAAAGTCGCCACATATTGCTTTTATCACTTCCCTGTCGTTTACAAGCCACATACGGTGGGTGACTTTGCCGTCTGAGAACTCACAGCGCGGCCTGCCGGAAGAAAGCGCATCAAGCCTGGCACCGGTCACATTTGCTTCGTCCATATAAAGCGAATATACCTGGCTGAAATTGCAGCCGGTGGCTTTCATGAGGTTGAAGCGGTCTTCCTTTGCTTTTGAAAGCGTCTCCTCATGCGGGAGGATTATACCCTTTGAAAACTCCTCGAGCTTCACAAGGCAGATAAAGCCCTTAATTTTTTTCTTCTGGCCGCCGGCTTTAAATTCTTCTTCATAGATATAAAAGCCGGGGTCTGTGTCGCGGCGCAGGATGCCGTTTTTGAGCCACGACTGCAGGGTTTCGCCCGCTTCCTCATATGGATTGCCGCCTTTTGGGAGCTCGAGCCGCACAACGTTGTATGGGTTTTCGTCAAGGTATGCGTGGCGCTGTTCCTCGCTTATGATGTCGTATGGAGGGCATGTAAGTTCCGCTATATTCCCCGCTTCGGCGGTGTAGCGCAGGGCGCGGAACGGTTTTATTTCGGCCATGTTATTTTCACCGTTTCTCCGCACGCTTTTTAAGCAGCAGGCCCCGTGCGGCAGACCTGCCCGCAGTGTGCATATAGCCGCGTTTCAGCGGTTCACTGTGCTGAAACTATTATAACGGCAGCCGGAAAAAGTGTCAAATGCAGGCATTTTTATAATACTGTGTCATTTTCACTGATAAATATAACTAACAGTTCAAGAAATGTTTACATTTCGACCATTCAAAATTGTTAAAATAGAAAGTAACGCAAGTTATACAGGAGGGATGAATCCATGATTGAGGTGAAAGACCTCTCGAAGCACTACGGGGAAAACATGGCGCTGAGCCATGTAAGTTTTTCCGCCGGCGAAAATACAGTAATCGGTTTTCTCGGGCCTAACGGTGCTGGGAAATCAACAACCATGAACATCATAACAGGTTATATTTCAGCAAGTGAGGGCTCTGTGGAAATTGGTGGCCACAATACGCTGGACGAGCCAAATGAAGCTAAAAAGTTGATTGGCTACCTTCCGGAGATGCCTCCGCTCTATACGGACATGACTGTAGAAGAATATCTCAATTTTGTTTACGAGCTTAAGAAAGTAACCCTTCCCCGAAAAAAGCACCTGAAGGAGATATGTGCGCTGACGCGCATTACCAATGTTTCTGGCCGCCTTATCGCCAATCTTTCGAAAGGCTACAGGCAGCGTGTAGGCATTGCCCAGGCGCTTATTGGGAACCCTCCTGTCCTTATCCTCGATGAGCCGACGGTCGGCCTTGATCCTAAGCAGATAATAGATGTTCGCAACCTCATTAAAGGCCTCGGCAAAAACCACACTGTCATACTCAGTTCACACATTCTTCCGGAAGTGCAAGCCGTAGCAGACCGCATAATAATCATAAACAAAGGCAGTCTTGTTGCCAACGGCACGCCTTATGAACTTGAGCACGGCGAGCACAAAGGCGAGCAGAAAACTGTCGTCCGCCTTGAAGGCAACCCGGACGAAGTCGGAAAAACACTGAGGGACATTCAGGGCGTGCTGTCAGTAAGCAATTACGGGCAGAAAGAACCCGGCGTCTATGAGTATGAGATAGACAGCCGCACCGGTGCTGACCCGCGCCGCTCGGTGTTTGGCATAGCTTCGAAGCGCGGCTGGCCGATACTTTCCATGTCGAACAATGAATTTTCACTTGAAGACGTGTTCCTGCGCCTGACAGGCTCTACCTATATCAGCGATAATGCTGATGCAAGTTATGTAAAGGACGGTGCAAGAAAGTGAGCGCTATTGCAAAGAAGGAACTGAGGGAGTATTTCTTCTCACCGATTGGATATGTTATCCTTGGCGTCATGCTCCTGCTTTTCGGATTTTTTTACTCACAGGTGCTTTTTTCGCAAACGACTGATCTTATCCCATATATATACAATATGCTACTGAGCTGGATAATGGTGATCCTTATACCGCTTATCACCATGCGCACTTTCAGCGAGGAGATACGCACGAAAAGTGACCAGGGGCTTCTTACTGCTCCGGTCGGCGTATTCTCCATTGTGTTCGGCAAATTTCTCGCCGCTTTTCTGATGTTTGCAATTTCACTCACGGCGACGCTTATCCCGGCTGTTATAATCACGTTTTTCTCTTCGCCGGACTGGCCGAGAATTTTATGCACTTATATCGGCGTGTTGCTCTGCGGCATAGCCTTGATTGCAATAGGTGTTTTTATCTCCTCACTCACGCAGAGCCAAATAGTTGCTGCAATAGCGACGTTTGGGATCTCAATGCTGCTTATGCTGATTGGAAACCTCGGGAACAACGTTTCCGCTTCGCTGCAGAATGTGCTCAACTGGATATCGTTCCAGTCGCGTTTTCAGCCTTTTTCTAACGGCATACTGAATATTGGCAGTTTAGTGTATTTTGTGAGTGTCGCTGCAGTGTTTCTCTTTCTGACGGCCCGCAAACTCGAGAGCAGAAGATGGAACTAAGGGGGGAAAACAGAATGAATCAGGAAAAAGAACCGCAAAAGGGCAGCCAGAAGAAACAAGAAGAAACCAATGCTTTGGCTGAAAAGCAGGCAGAAAGCGAAAAAGGGCCGGAAGCAGCTGAGCCGGAAAAGAAAGCTGAAAGCTGTGCTGATGAAAAGGCAGCAAAGAAGGGGAACAAAAAAGAGAAGCCTTCTTTTTTCAAGAGCCAGAAATTCAAGCACGGCGGCGCAGCTGCGGCTTTTACGGCCGGATTTCTTGCCATTATTATACTCGTCAATGTGATTGTCGGCATTCTGAGTGATAAGTACCCGTCCATCAATCTTGATGTGACAAAGGCCGGCACAAACACACTCTCGGCAGAAACGGCAAAAACAGTTGACAGCGATAAACTGGAGACGACAATTACCATATGCGCCACAAAGCAGGCTTGCCAGAGCAATTCGGTGACGAGCGATGGTGCCGACTATTCTCAGGTCGACCGCCTTATTTCGAAAGCCGCGGAGCGCAACCACAACATAACGGTTAAGTATGTAGACCTTGACAAAGACCCGGTGTTCGCCAAGAATTATCAGAGCGACAATATCACTGCCGGTGATGTTATAGTGGAAACTAAGAAGCGCCACCGCGTGCTTGCCGAAAGCGACCTCTTCACATCGCAGGCAAGCAGCAACTACGGCAGCCAGACTTATTACTCTAATGTTGGCTCCGCGCTTGCTTCGGCTATTAATGCTGTAACAGCCGATACAATGCCTATAGCGGCGTTTGACACAGGCCACAGTGAAAAAATGGAATCCACAGGCTACGAAAGGCTTCTGCAGAACAACAGTTTTGAAACTAAGGACATTAACCTCCTGACTGATAAAATCCCGGACGGCACTCAGCTCTTTGTCCTCGGCTGCCCGACGACGGATTACACCGACGGTGAGATTTCAAAAATAGATGCTTTCCTGCACAGCAAGACTGCGTCGGGCGACCGCTCGGTCATTATCGTATGCAGCCCCGGCCAGCCTACATTGGCGAAGCTTTCGGCATACATGGAAGAATGGGGCCTTGGCGTGCAGACAGACAATGTTGTTGAAGAGACGAGTTACCAGAAATTTTTCAATAATAACCCGCTTTATATCCTTGCCGACGTGCAGGATTCCATCAACTTCGGCAATTCACATTCGGGCTACAACAACTTTACGGCCCCGTACTCATGCCCTGTCAATATCAAAGCGCGGAACGTCGGTTCTAAAATGACGTATTCGCTTATCAAGTCGAGCGATTCTTCCGCCATTTACCGCAGCAGCAAAAAAGAGAGCGACACCCAGACTGCGGCGCAGAATATTGCGGCACTGTCGCAGGAAAGCGTGCAGGCAAACAACAAACCGTGCCACGCAAACCTGATTGTCACTGGTTCGTCGCTCATGTTCGGAAGCAATTTTGTCAACACTTCAGCATTTTCCAATGCTGCATATGATGTAGACCTTTCAAAATACGCTACGGGAACAAATAACAACTCAACACAGGTTACGACATCAAACCATCAATTATATGCAGCTGATATTACCATAAATACAAATGTAGCTAAAGTCCTGGGCTATGGAGTATTCACTGTTCTGATACCGCTTGCTGTTGCTGTTGCCGGAATTATTGTATACCGCAAGAGGAGGGCACTGTAATATGAAAAGCAGCACCAGGAATATTGTGATAGTCGCAGTTGCTGCCGCGGTGCTGGGCGGCGTGGTAATTGCACTGACACATACTCCGGGAGGGAAGGGTACGGCCTCTTCGGCCGCAGGCTCCTCTTCGGCGGCGAGTATCAAGCTTATCTCAAAATCGAGCACCGACGTGACATCCATGAAAGTTACGAATAAAAAGGGAAGCTATACGCTTATCCCTGTTCCGTCAGGTAAAATAGGCGCTTCTTCCACATCGCCTTCTGCCCTGCCTTCGTCTTCGGGCTCGTCAGTTACATATACGGTGGAAGAGCTGAGCGGATGCCCTGTAGATACTGGTGAAACAGGCTCGGCTGTAAAGAACGGGTTCAGCCTTTCTGCCACAAAAAATATAGGCGCTGTAAGCAGCCTCGAAGACTATGGCCTGCAGGACCCTCAGGCAACCGTTCAGGTGACATTCCGTGACGGCTCAACCTTCAGCTATAAAATAGGTAATGCGACTGCAACGGATTCTTCGGCGCACTATATGTGCGGCACATCGTCGAACAGTGTTTATATTGTGAGCATTGACCAGGGGCTTTTGGAAGGCGCGGACTATTTCATATCCAAAGAAATAGTCTCATCTTCTAACGCTTCTTCCAGTGATTTTACGAAAATTGCGCTTAGCGGCTCGAATTTCCCTACGCCGTTGACGCTGCAGAAAGACAAGAGCGGCACGCTTGCAATTACGGCTCCTGATTCATATAAGGCCGACGCAACGTCACTCAATTCGCTTATGACAACCCTTTCGAGCATTACGGCTGAGTCGGTGGTTAAGGTTAAGCCTGACGCGGCGGCGCTTAAACAGTATGGCTTAAGCAGCCCGGCCACCGTAGCCGAATACACAATAGGCAATAAGAGTTATAAGCTGATTGTAGGCGCTAAATCCGGCTCGAACTATTATGCCATGATAGACGGGGTTGATGTTGTTTACTCTGTCACTGCCGAGAACCTTTCAGGGCTCGTTTCCCAGAGTATGTTTTCTCTGCGCAGCAAGCTCGTTTTTCAGCCAGACATCGAAACAGTCAAGGGCCTGTCAATCGTTTCAGGTAATACTTCTTACACTGCGAATCTGACGCGTAAGGAAAAAGCCTCGTCCTCAACACAAGACGAAAAATCATACACATATAAAGTCACAGGCAATGGCGGAAAAGCTCTGAATTACAGCAGCAACTACACAAACCTTTACCAGAAACTGACCGGGCTTATGATATATGATGCTTCAAGCATGAAGCCTTCCGGTTCCCCAGCAGTAACCGTGAAGTATAGCTACTTTGACAAGGCCGGAACAGACACAGTTGAGTTTTACCTTACCAGCGAACACTATACGGCAGTGCTGAACGGAAAAGTTTTAGGCCTGTGCTCTAAGAGCGACCTCGACGCTATCATGCAGTCTGCCTCTGGCTTTGAAAACGGCAAAACAGTATCGGCTTAGCATACCTGCTTAATGACCGGGCTGCCGGAAACGCGCAGTATAAAAAAGGCAGCTTTGCAGCATTGCTGCAGGGCTGCCTTTTGTTGCTTACTTTGACAATTTGTTGACATGGCGTTAAAAATGCGCTATACTAAAGAAAGAGTGCAAAATAAATTACAAACTTTTCCTTATATAATTTATCATATTTTGCAGCGAATGTCAAGCCTCTTGCTGAAAGAAGGATGTCTTTTGGAAGAAACGCTTTCAAAATTTCTCAGCAGCAGTTATCCAATAGAAAAAGAACGTGACGACCTGCTTAAGATAAATGAAGAGACTGCACAGTACGGTTTGGCACTGAAACCGCAGGAAGCGTTTGAACTCGCGCAGACGCACCGTGCAGTGCTGGAAAACTGCTGCCGTGTTGAGATTGGCTTTGACACGGTGCAGAAAATCATACGCGCTTTCAGCCCTTCAAAATACCTGTATAAGAAAAATTATGCCGATGTTATAAATGAGGCGGTCGAAGCTTTCTATGAACTGAAAGATGAATCGGATGACAGGATTTCCGATGACGACCTTATTTCCCGTCTTGCGGATGCGTTCGAAAGGTATGGAGGGGATATGAAAGGCGTAATACAGAGCCGTAAGCTTATGCGCCTGCTTAAAGCGAAACGCTTTGGCCGGGACTACGACGTGGAAAGCATAAAACCAAAGAAAAAAGATACGGCGGACGACAGCGGCAAAAACGACGAAGATGACAATGCCGGCGAGGAGGAGCAGGATGAATGAAAAACTTGCATTTTCCGCCCTTACTGAAGAAGAGCGGAAAGGGCTGCGCTCCGACCTGCTGTGGGAGCTCAGGCGTCTTATCATAAAGTATAACAATGGCTCCGGAAGCTCCATACGAAATGAACGCGCGGAAAATATTTTTAAGTCCATGATATACTGCATTTCCGCATATCTGCGGAGCATACCGGTGCCCGAAGAAAAAGTGAGAAACACTCAGGGAGGGGAACTTTTCCGCACGTCGCTTGCATTCGTAAAAAAGAAGGTACATAATGCGGAAAAGCTTTACGGCCAGATCCTCGATACGAGGGTTGACACCGACCTGCGCGTTTATAATGAGACGCTTGACGAGGGGCTGCCGGCTTTTTTCCAGCTGTATAATCCTGAGTTCGACGCGCAGGACACGCCGGCCATCATCGACTATCCCATCCATCACCAGCGGACTGACCTCAGCGGAATAGAATTTATACTTGAATATCTGGAAGAGCTGAAAAAAGAAAACGTTTTCTGCACACGTTACCGCAAAAACCAGATACGGGCGGTTCTGTTCCTCTATGGCAGAAGATACCATATGTGCTATCAGGAGCTTATAGTAAATATCCCTGAAACAATGGTGCGGTTTGGCCGTAAGTGCACCAGCGCAAAACAGGAAATCAAAGTAAAGGCAAAGTAAAAAATATTAATAATAATTATCAATATTATATTAGCTTTTCCGCTCCTGGTGCCATAATAAAGCCGCAACGACATTGCGCCGCATTGCGGAAATTAAGGAAACGCAATAAAATCCCCTGCCGCAGGGGATTTTATTGTTTTGCCTTATATATGTTTACGCGAAAATTCAGTCTTCGAGGAATTTTCTGATTGGTTTATAAATCAGCAAAGCAACGATAAGGCAGATGATGAAATCCGGCAAAAGGAAAGAACCGTTGTAAGCAACAGAGTACAGGAACAAATGCCCTTTCCACTCTTTTGGCAGCCAGCTTGCGTATGACGTAACGCCGGCCACCACATGAAATGCGAAGCGCAGCAGCACAGCGGTAAACATGCCGCCTATGTATCGCTTCAGCCCTTTTCCATAAATGCCGGCAAGGCCGAGCGCGGTAAATGCAAGCAGATAGTCAAAAATGAAAGAAAGTATCAGTGCTGCTGGAGTAAGCCCCCATGAGAGTATCTCGCCAAGGCTGATTAAGAGCTTTACCGTCCCGTAAGCAAGGCCGGTGAGCATTCCCCATTTCGGGCCGTACTTGTAGCCAATGAGAAGGATCGGCAACATGCTGCAGAGCGTAACAGAGCCACCCAACGGAAGTTTGTAGATTTTTATCATGTTAAGGACGAGGGCAAGGCCTATCATGATTGCACTCTCGACAAGCCGCAGCACGTTTGGGTTTATGCCTGTATTCGTTTTCCTCTCCGCGCGCTTGGCGGAACCGTTTGTGTCTGACTGTGGGTTCATTTAAAAGACCTCCTGTAAAAGTTTCCGGAAATCGTGCAGGCGTAAAAAAAGCGCCCTGCCAATTACGCAGGGCGCTGAAACTTTTATCCGTTTTCCTACGCTGGCATTATCCAGATCAGGTTAAAAGGGTCAAAAAGCATCTTTTTGCTTTTCTCTCAGCCGGGACTACCCAGCACCCCTTATTTAATTGTAACCTTATAATATCACTGAACCATATTGCTGTCAAACATGGTTCCATAATGGGACAGCTTAGTAAGCGGCCAGTGCGCCGGCTATTTCCGCAGGGCTTGTAACGAACACGCGGCCGCCCTCGCGGCGCATTTCATCTTCTTTGCCAAAGCCGTACAGTACGCCGAGAAATGATGTTCCGGCTTTGCGCGCGCCGGCGGCGTCGAATTTTGTATCCCCAATCATCACGGCATCCGACGGTTTACAGCCGGTTGTTTCCAAAATCGGCCGGATAAGCATTTCTTTGCCGCCGCCTTTGTCGCTTTCGTCGGCAGCGGAAAAATAGCTGAAATATTTTAAAAGGTCGAAATGCTCAAGGACTAACTTTGCAATTGACCTCGGTTTCGATGTCGCTATGGCGAGCTTTGAGCCTGCACTGCGCAATTCCTCAAGCATTTCTGGAATGCCCGGGTAAACGGAATTGTTGTAAACGCCGTTGGAATTATATATCCTGTGGAAATAAGCTATAGCTTTTTTTGTTTCTTCTTCAGACATACCGCAGAGTTTTGTGAAACTGTCGAAAAGCGGTGGGCCTATAAATTGGCGCAGGACGTCACAAGGCGGGATCGGTTTTTTCATTTGCTCGAGCGCGTAGCGTACGGATGCGATGATTCCGGGGCCGGAATCGGTCAGAGTGCCGTCAAGGTCGAAAAGTACAAGAAGGCGCTTTGGCTTCATTTGAGTACCTTCCGCGCCTTTGCCTTTTGCACGAAATGCTCTGCCTTTACGCTTACGCGTTCGTGTTCACCGGAAGCCACAGGGCCGGTCTCATCGCTTGCAGAAAGGCTGAAACGGAAAACGCGGTCTTTCTGCCCAGTGAGCTTCACCTTTACTGTCAGTTTTGCACCGCAGGGGGTTGGCGCAGTGTGATGCACTGTAATTTCCGTCCCAACCGTGGTTATCCCTTCAGGAAGGCTGGCCTGAGCAATATCAGCTGCTGCACTTTCAAAAAGAGCTGAAACTACAGGCGTGGCCAGCACAGGCAGGGAACCGCTCACCACATGATTTGCGAGCATGTCCTCCGTAACTGTGTACTCTTTTTCAAGTTCATTCTGTGTCATTTTATGTTCCTCCATTTTCATATGCGTATGTATGTGTAATCTTTCTTTTCACATTGTCTATACTATTATAACATAGTGTATTGGCCTTATCACTACTGATTTTCAACGGCTTTAAATACGGGCGGCGAACCATATTTCTGCATATTAATCAGGCGGAAAAATGTGAAAATCCGTTGACATTTGCAAAATACGGAATTATGATAGAAACAGTTGCATATGAGAATGGGGGGATTATTTATGGCATATAAAGCCGTTATCTATGCAAACAAAACGACGGAAGGCCTGAGCGTGATCGACATCAATGTTTTAGATGATGCCACCGGAAGGTTTCTTGCAAGGCCTACAAAAAGTTTTATTGATGACATCAATACGGTTCCTTTTCTCGACTATGAGCGAGTGAAACAGATAGTTTCAAAGCAGTATAAAATTCCAGCCACAAATATTTCTTTTGCAAAGTGACGCCTGATTAAACAGGCGTTTTTTTCTGCCATGCAGTGGGAATGGCGGCCGGTTCCATGCTATAATAACTTTATAGGTTTTCCGGCGGCTTCAGCCGCCGGAGCTGCCGGAGGTGTGTGATTTGCCCGAAAACGAAGCGGCACAGGAGAAAACAGGCCGTATATATCTGCTGGACGAGCTACGCGGGTTTGCGGTTTTCTGCATGATCTTTTACCATGCTTTTTATACTATAGGATTCCTGTTCGGAAATGAAGCCGGTGTTTACTACTTTTGGTTTTTTATGCCTGCGGAGCCTTATTTTGCCGGGCTTTTTATGTTCATTTCCGGCATTGCGTGCAACCTTTCGCACTCTAACCTTTCGCGCGGGCTGAAGCTTCTCGCCGTAGCCATGGGCGTCACGCTTGTAACGGGCATATTTTTGCCGCGCGACATCATCACATTCGGCATACTGCATTTTCTTGCTGTCTGCATGATCCTTGCGGGCCTTCTCAAGCCCGTTTTTGAAAGGCACAGCTTTTCCATATGGCCTGTGCTCGTCTGTGCCATGCTGTTCCTTTTTACTATGAATGTGCAGAATGGATACCTCGGCTCAGGCTATCCGTTGGTGCTGGAGCTGCCTAAGCAGCTTTATGTAAACAACTGGCTTGCGCCGCTTGGCATACACAATCCTTTTTTTCTGAGTGCTGACTACTTTCCAATCATTCCATGGATTTTTGTGTATGCTGCCGGTATTTTTACAGGCAGGCTTGCAAAAGCCGGAAAGTTCCCTGGAATCATGTACCGCTCCCAGGTGCCGCAGCTTTCGTGGCTTGGCCGCCATGCGCTGCTACTGTACCTGATACACCAGCCGGTCATATACGGCGGCTGCCTGCTGCTTTCGTATATGCACATTTTGGGCTGATTTTCTGTTTTGGAGGGTTTTTATACGATGGATTTTGCTGAAAAACTGGCAAAGCAGTTTCATCTGCAGAAATGGCAGACCGAAAAGGTTATAGAGCTTATAGACGAGGGAAATACAATTCCCTTTATTGCCCGCTACAGAAAAGAGGCGCACGGCTCGCTTGACGACCAAACGCTGCGGAAGCTTGCGGAGCGCCTTGATTATCTGCGTTCCCTTGAAAAGCGGCGCGCCGAAGTCTCATCTGCCATAGAGGAATCGGGTGCCATGACGGGGAAAATTTCGGAAGCGCTGAATGATGCCTCAACTTTGGCAGAGATAGAAGATATTTACCGCCCGTTCCGCCCAAAACGGCGGACGCGGGCTTCCGTGGCGAAAGAAAAGGGGCTGCAGCCGCTCGCTGACGCCATTTTACGCCAGGAAGAAAATTCACCTCAGCCTGATGGGATGGCAGAAAAATTCGTAAATCCGGAAAAGGGTGTGGAAACTCCCGACGATGCGCTTGCGGGCGCACTCGATATCATTGCTGAGCATGTATCGGACAGCGCATCGATACGCAGGCGCCTGCGCGTGGTAACAGGAGCGCAGGGAATGCTTGCCTCTAAAGCTGCAAAGCCGGATGAGGACTCCGTCTATGCACAGTACTACGATTTCCGCGAACAGGTATCAAAGATTGCGGGGCACCGTGTCCTCGCCATAAACCGCGGGGAAAAAGAAGGCTTCCTTAAAGTTTCGGTTGAGCTCGACCATGCAAAGGGAATGAATATAGTCCTTTCCGAAACGCTTAAAGGCAATGGCTCGCCATGTGAGGATGCTGTTAGGCAGGCATGCGAAGACGCTTACAACCGGCTTGTTTTTCCAGCTATCGAGAGGGATATACGCGGCTCCCTTACGGAAGAAGCTGACAAATCGGCCATAAACGTCTTTTCTGTCAACCTGCGGAACCTGCTTATGCAGCCGCCGGTAAAAGGCTGCGTGACTATGGGCCTTGACCCCGGATACCGCACAGGTTGCAAAGTAGCCGTAGTAGACCCTACAGGCCGTGTGCTTGATACGGGTGTTATTTACCCCACACATTCCAAAACCAAAGTGCAGGAAGCTAAGAAAACGGTAAAGTGCATGATAAAGAAGCACCATGTTACCGTAATTGCAATCGGCAACGGGACGGCTTCACGTGAAACAGAGCAGTTTGCGGCAGAAGTAATAAAAGAAATTGGCGGAGGCGTGTCGTATGTGATCGTAAACGAAGCGGGCGCGTCCGTATATTCTGCAAGCAAGCTTGCGGCACAGGAATTTCCGGAGTACGACGTTACCCTGCGCAGCGCCGTGTCCATTGCGCGCAGGCTTCAGGACCCGCTTGCAGAGCTGGTGAAGATAGACCCGCAGGCTATCGGCGTAGGGCAGTATCAGCACGACATGCCCAAAAAGCAGCTTGACGAAGCGCTCAGCGGTGTTGTGGAAGACTGCGTGAACACGGTCGGCGTTGATCTCAACACGGCCTCCCCTTCCCTGCTGGGAAAAGTTGCGGGGATGACACCATCTGTTTCAAAAAATGTTGTAAAGTACCGTGAAGAAAACGGCGCGTTTCACAGCAGGCAGGAGCTTATGAAAGTCCCGAAACTCGGGCCGAAGGCTTTCCAGCAGTGCGCGGGTTTTCTGCGTGTGCCGGAAAGCAGCAATATACTTGACCATACGGCGGTCCATCCGGAGTCTTACGGTGCCGCACGCTCTCTGCTTGAACTTTGCGGGTACGGCGCTGACGACATTGCAGGTGAAAGATTTTCTTCGCTTAAAAGCAGGCTGGAAAATGTCGGCGGCATAAAAGAGGCTGCCGAGAAAACCGGTGCCGGTGTGCCGACGCTTTCAGATATCGTTTCCGAGCTGATGCAGCCGGGGCGCGACCCCCGCGATGAACTGCCAAAGCCGATTCTGCGCACGGACGTTATGAAGATAGACGACCTTAAGCCCGGCATGGAGCTTACCGGCACGGTGCGTAATGTTGTCGATTTTGGCGCGTTTGTGGATATCGGCGTCCATCAGGATGGCCTTGTTCATGTTTCCCAGATTTCCGACAGCTTCGTCAAAAATCCTGCCGACGTCCTTAAAGTCGGCGATATTGTAAAAGTGCGCGTCCTTTCAGTGGACGTTAAAAAGCAGCGCATATCGCTTACCATGAAAAAACAGTTTGCAGACCACTAATTTTTTATTTTTGCGCGCCGATTTATTTAATGAAAGTTTTTTAAGTAGATACAGTTATGATAATCTGCTATAAAATTTGCTGGTATGACATTTAGATTGGTAAGTGGGGTGTTGTTTTTTGCGCTTATACATAAAAAAACAAATATTGGAATTGCTTGATACTTTGGCGGACGGTATCGTTTATATTAGAGAAAAACCTGAACCGATGTTGAAAAACTGTATTGATGCTGTAACTTCCATCAAAGCCCTTTTGCAGAGTGAGCAGGAGGTGGAAGCAGTTAATAAAACTGACCATTTACTTGAAAATTTAAAAAATATGAAAACCAGCGGTTTTCAGGATATCTGCAATAAAATTAAACCGGAAATAAAAACGCTTAAACTTTTTATAAAGGAAAATGTTAAAACACAGTATGAAATTGCATTTTTCCCTTATAAGGTGTCTATGTGGGACAGCATGGAAAGTATTTGGCGCGCTGCAAATAACGACCCGGACTGCATTTGCTATGTTGTGCCAATCCCATACTATTCGAAAAAAGATGGCAGTAAAGCAGAATATTTTTATGAGGGAAGTCTTTATCCGGATGATGTGCCGGTTGTACATTATTCACTTTATGATGTGCAGAAACACCATCCGGATATTGTTTACATACATAATCCATATGACAATAACAATTATGTGACCCAGGTTGATGAAAAATATTTTGCGGAGAATTTAAAAAAATCCACGGACATGCTGGTTTATGTGCCATATTTTGTTTATGGCTCATACAGAAACATTGATGAGATAAAAACGATGGCGATTGTGCCTGGCACAGTTTATGCCGACCGCGTTATCGCTCAGTCGGAATATCAGAAAAAACTTTTTACAAAATTAGGCCTGAATGAAGGCAAAATGTTAGTAGCAGGCTCACCGAAATTTGATGCGGTTTTACGAGCTGAGGAACAGCCACACGAAATTCCGAAAGAATGGGAAGAAAAGCTCAAAGGCAAAAAAATATTTTTGTGGAACACAACTATAAGGGCCATGCTGGAAAATCCGGGATGGCTTGAAAAATCAGGCCAGCTTATGGATATATTAACGCAGTGCCCTGAATGTGCACTTATATGGAGGCCGCACCCTTTGCTGAAAGAAACAATAAAATTAATGCGGCCGGCGTACCTCGAGCCTTACCTGAACCTGGCAAAAGGAATTATGGCGAAAAGCAATGCGGTTATTGACCTTACAGGCAATGCTTATATTTCCATGGCAGTTTCGGACGCGATTGTAAGTGATTACAGTTCCATCATGCTGCAATATGCAGTTACGGGTAAACCAATTTTATGCCTTGACAGAAAAAGTTCAATGCTAAAGAACAGCATTTGCATTTTTGATTACTCCGAGGATTATTTTCTGGAAAATGGAATGACCATAAAACGATTCCGCGATATGGTACTTAAGGGCGAAGACCCGAAGAAACGCGAACGCCTGAAAGTAACGGAAAAATCCATTGCAAATATTGATGGTGCCTGTGGACAAAAAGTACATACGCTTATTAAACAGGAAGCATGCAATAACTTGTAACAGTGAATATGCGGCTTTATTACGGTTTAATTTTTAGACAAAAGGTAAAAGAAAATGAAATTAATAGATTTTAACCAAATAAAAAACCTAAATATTCCTCAACTTAGTTTTTATAATTGGGTGGATGAAATTATAAGAAATAAAGATAAAATGATCCTTCCGGTTAAAACGAGTATAAATTTTCATCAAAACAGTATGTTTTATAATTTTATGCCAGCAGTAATTCCGAGTATTAATCGTGCCGGGATTAAAATTGTAACAAGGTATCCAGACCGTAGCCCAAGTTTAAAAAGCCTAATCCTTATTTTTGATCTTAAAAATGGGAATCCACTTGCACTTATGGATGGTACTTATATTACTGCAATGCGGACTGGAGCAGTCGCCGCGCATTCTGTTAAGCTCTTTGCAAGGCAAAACTGGCAAGTGCTGTCTATCATTGGGCTTGGTAACACAGCGCGCGCAGCATTGAAAGCTATATCTTGCCTATATCCTGAAAAACCAATTGACGTGCATATTCTGAGGTACAAAAATCAACATGATTTGTTTATCAAATGTTTTCAAGACAATATGAACCTGCATTTTACAGTATGTGATACAGTAGAGGAAACAATATCGAAAAGTGATGTGATTATTTCTGCGGTGACATTTTATCCCAATGATATCTGCAATGATTCATGTTTCCCAGAAGGATGCCTCTTATTACCGATTCATACACGCGGATTTACAAACTGCGATTTATTTTTTGACAAAGTTTTTGCAGATGATAAAAACCATATAAAAAACTTTAAAAATTTTGATAAGTTTAAATCTTTTGCAGAAGTGCAAGATGTAATTAGCGGCAAAAAACCTGGAAGAGAAAATGCGAAGGAGCGTATATTAGTTTATAATATCGGCATTGGGCTTCATGATTTATACTGTGCCAATAAAATTCTAAATCAAATTCAAACTTCACCTGAATTTGATTTAGAAGAGCCTGCTGAAAAGTTTTGGGTTAAGTGAAAAACAGCTAATATTTAATAACTAATAATTGCAGTAAAAGTTTGACTGCGGCAGGAGGAATATCGATGCAGGCTATCATATTAACAGCAGGAATGGGCAAAAGGCTAAAAGCCATGACGCATGATAACACGAAATGTATGAAATAAAAGTAAAAGCGAGTTTTTAACCGTTTCAGTTCAAACCGTTGAAAACTTTTTGGAGCGGTGCGCTGCAGGCCTGTGCAGTTGCGGAGAAAACTGAAATTGTATATAATATTTTTATGGCATCGGAAACTTAAATTAAGGATAAAGAAGGATACATCAATATGAAACTGGGAATTGTGGGGCTTCCTAATGTTGGGAAAAGCACGCTTTTCAATGCAATCACTAATGCGGGGGCGCAGGCGGCAAACTATCCGTTCTGCACCATAGAGCCTAACGTCGGCACTGTTATGGTGCCTGACAAGCGCCTTGACTGGCTTGCGGACCTGTACCATCCGGTTAAGTACACGCCTGCTACAATAGAGTTTGTTGACATTGCAGGCCTTGTGCGGGGCGCTTCGAAAGGCGAGGGCCTTGGCAACAAATTCCTTGCGAATATCCGTGAATGCGATGCGATAGTCCATGTAGTGCGCTGCTTTGTGAATGACGACATCATTCATGTTGAAGGCAGCATAGACCCAAAGCGCGACATCGAAACAATCAACCTTGAGCTTATCCTCTCAGACCTGGAAGTGCTTGACCGCCGCATTGAGAAAACGAAAAAGCTCATAAAGACGGACAAGAAGTATCAGGCCGATTTTGACTTTTTCAACCGTGTAAAAAGCACGCTAAATGCAGGGAAAGCTGCTCGTACGGTAGAGTGCACAGAAGACGAGGCAAAGCTGCTCGCCTCGGTTTCGCTGCTGAGCAACAAGCCGGTTATTTATGCGGCTAATATGAGCGACAGCGACTTTAAGGGCGGCATTGAGAACAATAAGTACTACAAAACTGTTGAAGGAATCGCAAAAGCGGAAGGTGCGGCAGTCCTTCCGATATGCGCTGAAACAGAAGCCGAAATAGCCGATATGGCGCCGGACGAGAAAAAGATGTTCCTCGAAGATATGGGCCTTGAGGAATCCGGCCTTGACCGCCTGATACGCGCATGCTACAGCCTGCTTGGCCTTATCAGTTTCCTTACGGCGGGCAAAGAGGAAGTGCGCGCATGGACGATCAGGAACGGCACAAAGGCACCTCAGGCTGCAGGCAAGATCCATACAGATTTCGAGCGCGGGTTTATACGTGCGGAAGTCGTGCCATTCGACGAGCTTGTCAAGTGCGGAGATATAAACAATGCGCAGGAAAAGGGCCTTGTCCGCTCTGAGGGCAAGGACTATGTGATGAATGACGGTGATGTCGTTTTATTCCGCTTTAATGTGTAGCGTTATTTTTTAAGGACGGCTGAGTTTGAAGAGCGTGTTCTTAAAAGGCACGCTGGGCAGGAATATATGATTTGCCATGCTGTTTTCAGTTTATTCATAAAAAATGCATGGAATTTTCAAGAATCTTTCATGAGAAAGTAATAAATTGCATATATAATATAGTCGTTCCAGAAAAAACGAAAGAAAAACGGAACGTATTAAATACTGCGGGAGGATGCGGTGAGGCCGGAATACCGGACCACAGGCTCCGCAGACAAACAGCAAGTTTCCTCACAAGAGGACATTTCATATATAGCCCTCCTCTTTCTTTCTTTTTTGCCGCCCGACTGACTGGGCGGCATTTTTTGTACGTTGCTGGGGTCTGCCTGTAAATCAATTTGACTTTTTTTCATATTGTATAAGGGTGGGAAAGCATTTTGAAATATTGCCTTGTAAAAAAATCTGACCATCAGAAAAGGAGAAAACAATATGTGGGACAGAACGGTGCTGAAATTAAATGCGAAGTTGGCCCTCAGGGGGCACTATCTAACAGCTTATATAGTGTGCCTTGTGTCTTCACTGATTAACAGTATTTTTGCCTCGTTGGTGTCTTCGGGCATAGATTCCGCTTATTTATTCAGCCCTTTTTACAGCATTAAGCGCAGCAAAGCGCCGCTGCTGGCTGTTGTGCAGATCCTTGTGACTATTTTTGTTATCCTGCCGCTTTCGGTAGGCGTTGCGCGCTTTTTTGTGCGCAACCACTTTGGCACTACCGATGCAAAAATGGTTTTGAGCGGTTTCAGCATGGACTACTCCGGAACTTTGGGCAACATGGCGGCGGTGTTCTTCATTGTCTTTTTAGGCACGTTGCTCCTTGTCATACCTGGCATTATTATGGCGCTGAAATACTGCATGGTGCCGTACATACTTTCCGACAACCCGTCAATATCCGGTAAGCGTGCAAGGCAGATAAGCAATTTGATGACGTACGGTGAAAAAGAATCTATTTTTATACTGTACCTCTCGTTTTTCGGCTGGTACCTGCTCGCATGGGCTGCCGCAGGCGTAATGTCAAAAATCGTGCATCCGCTGGGCTGGCTTTTTACAGCTCTGGCATATGCGGCCGTAGCGGTTTACGTCGATGCGACGGTTGCAGAGCTTTACATCTTTATGCGTGACCGTGCCATCCGCAGCGGAATAGTCAGCCCCGCCGAGCTGAATCTTTCACCAGCGGAAATGCAATAATTTTTTAAAAATCTATTAAAGAATTCCTGCTTTGTGACGATATTTAAAAATGGATACTTTAATTTTCGAGTTTAAGGCGGGATTTTAAGTGGAAATTGATAAAATTGCTTCGGCTGCCGCGCCAGGGCAGTGCGTACCAGGCGTAGCGCAGTCGTCAGGCTCACAGAATTCACAGATAATGGAGCTGCGTAGGCTTGCGGATTCCATACGAAAAATGGAAAATGACTGCCGTGTTACAGCACGTGTGCAGAGGGTTTCAGGCTCGACGGTTCAGATGAAACTCCGCGAATATGACAGCCTGCTTTCAAAAGTAAATGACCAGATCCATCAGCTCGAACAGCAGAACAGGCGTGAAGAGGCAAATCCGGATGAGCTTGCAAAGACGAAACGGATAGGTGTTTCCATGCTTCAGTATAATACGGATATTTCGCGTGTTATCATGCACGGTGCAGCTAAAGCGTCAGCCAGGCCTAAAGCAGGCGTTGTGGTATCTCAGCAGAAAGTTGTAATGCCGGACGCCCGGCAGCAGGAAAAACTTTCAGAAAGGCATGACGAAGAAAAGCAGACCAACCCTTCGCTGGATGTTCTCGCATAATATTGCCGTTTTGTCATGAAGCGGCATTGATACCTTAATGAAAACCCGTAAATAAAAATAAAAAGGAGAGCCGCAGTTATGCGGCTCTCCGACGTCTATATAGAATCAGCTACGGCAATTCCATCATTAATGGAATGCCTCAGCAGGCGCATCAGGGCTTTCTGTTTTCACTCTGCAGAAGAAAAAGCGGAAAGCTTTCGGCACCTGCCTTGCAGCTGTTTTCTCTTTTATGCCGTGGAAAAGGTTTCCGTGGCAAGAGACTGCGAAACTAATCACCAAACATGTTTTTTATCTTTTCAAAAAAAGATTTGCGCTTCTGGTAGTTTTTCTCTTCGCCGACGGACTCGAATTCCTTTAAGAGGTCTTTCTGCTTTTGGGAAAGGTTGCGCGGCACTTCCACCGTAATGCGGACGTACTGGTCACCGCGGCCTCTGCCGCCAAGTTTCTGTATTCCTTTGCTGCGCAGCTTAAATATATCTCCCGGCTGTGTGCCCGGATGTACCTCGTATTCCACGCGGCCGTCAATAGTAGGGACAATCACTTCCGCGCCGAGGGCTGCCTGTGTAAATGTAATCGGCAGCTCGCACCATATATCATTGCCGCGGCGCTCGAAAATCGGATGCGGGTTAACATGGACGTAAACATGGAGGTCACCGCTATGCCCGCCGTTTGTGCCGGCATTTCCCATTCCGCTAACGTTAAGGACCTGCCCGTCACCGATGCCGGCGGGTATATTTATCTCAATAGACTTGCGCTGGCGGACATGGCCTGTGCCTCCGCATGCCGGGCATGGAGAGTCAATTACCTTGCCTGTGCCTCCGCAGCGGTCGCAAGTGCGGCTCGTCTGCACAACACCGAACGGCGTCCGTTGGCTTATGCGAACCTGGCCTGTGCCTCCGCACTGCGGGCATGTGCGCGTTGCGCCGTTTTTTGCGCCTGTTCCATGGCATTCGCGGCACGCGGCGACGTTCTCATAGGATATCGTTTTTACGCAGCCTTTGGCTGCTTCTTCGAAACTGATTGTTACAGAAGATTCGCTGTCGCTTCCGCGGCGCGGCGTGTTTGTTGCCGCGCGGCGCGTACTTCCGCCGAATCCACCGAACCCGTCGAAACCATCAAATACGCTGTTAAAAATATCATCAATATTTATATTGCCAGTGAAAGGGCTCCCACCGGCTCCGCCGCCGAAATTCGGGTCGACACCTGCCTGACCGAATTGGTCGTAGCGCGCACGCTTGTTTTTGTCTGAAAGGACTTCATAGGCTTCATTTACTTCCTTGAATTTTGCTTCTGCGTTTTTGTCGCCCGGATGAAGGTCAGGATGGTATTTTTTTGCAAGTTCGCGGTACGCTTTTTTGATTTCGGCTTCGGAGGCATTTCTCGGCACGCCCATAACTTCATAGTAATCTTTATTTTCAGCCAAGCCTTATCACTCCCGAATAAATGCTGCAGGGACTTTTTATGTCCTGTTTAGCGTAAGAGGGGCAGCCGCATGGCTGCCCTTCCCGCCTTCTGGAAAGCGGCGAAAATTTACCGGATTCTGAAAAGAAATCCTGCAGTTCTGTGAAATCACAAGTTCTTCCAGGCTTCGACATTTTCCTCGCTTTGTGAAAATCTGATATTGAAATCATTTACTGCACTACTGCAGATCAGTCAATTTTGGTTTACTTTTTATCTTTGCCGTCTACATCATGATATTCAGCATTATAGACTGTGTTGCCGTTCGCATCAGTAGTTGGGCCTGCGTTGGAATTAGAACCAGCCGGTCCCTGCTGCGGGTTTGCTGCCTGGCCCTGCTGTGGGGCAGAATTCTTGTAGAGCTTTTCGCTGACGGCATACATGGCCTTCTGCAGGTCATCTGTTTTTGCCTTGATATCGTCGGTATTGTCAGATGACATCGCTGCGCGCAAAGCTGATACTTTCGAGTTGAGGTCTGTCTTGTCGGCATCGGGGATCTTGTCGCCGCTGTCTTTGATGAGCTTTTCAACTGTGTAGCACAGGTTTTCGGCCTCGTTCTTTTTATCGATAGCTTCACGGCGCTTCTTATCATCGGCCTCATACTTCTGGGCTTCTTTAACGGCCTTGTCAACATCGTCCTTGCTCATGTTGGTGCTGGAAGAAATCGTAATCTTCTGCTGCTTGCCTGTGCCGAGGTCTTTGGCGGAAACGTTTACAATGCCGTTGCTGTCGATATCGAAAGTAACCTCAATCTGAGGGATTCCGCGAGGTGCCGGCGGGATGCCGTCAAGTTTGAAGATACCGAGCTGCTTGTTGTCTTTCGCAAACTCACGTTCGCCCTGCAGGACGTTGATCTCAACTGAAGTCTGGCCGTCTGCTGCTGTTGAGAAAGTCTGGCTTTTCTTAGTCGGTATTGTCGTGTTGCGGTCGATTATCTTTGTCATTACGCCGCCCATTGTCTCAACGCCGAGTGAAAGAGGCGTAACGTCGAGCAGCAGCAGGCCTTTCACTTCGCCGCCGAGAACACCGGCCTGAAGGGAAGCGCCAATCGCAACGCACTCGTCCGGGTTAATGCCCTTAAACGGTTCTTTTCCGGAAAGCTTTTGAACGGCTTCCTGCACTGCCGGCATACGGGAAGAACCGCCGACCATGAGGACTTTGCTGATGTCGTTAAACGTAAGGCCTGCGTCGGAAAGGGCCTGCTTAACCGGGCCGACCGTTCTTTCCACAAGGTCTGCCGTCAGCTCTTCAAACTTTGCGCGGGTGAGCGTCATGTCAAGGTGCTTCGGGCCCGTTGCGTCTGCCGTAATGAACGGCAGGTTAATCTGAGAAGAAGTCATGCTGGAAAGTTCAATCTTTGCTTTTTCAGCCGCTTCCTTCAGGCGCTGCATGGCCATCTTGTCGCCGGAAAGGTCAATGCCGTTTGCTTTTTTGAAGTCGTCAACCATCCAGTTCATCACGCGCTGGTCGAAGTCATCGCCGCCGAGGTGTGTGTCACCGGCTGTAGCAAGGACTTCCTGCACGCCGTCGCCCATCTCAATAATGGAAACATCGAATGTGCCGCCGCCGAGGTCGTAGACCATTATCTTCTGTTCGCCGCCCTTGTCAATCCCATAAGAAAGCGCTGCGGCCGTCGGCTCGTTGATAATGCGTTTCACGTCAAGGCCGGCAATTTTGCCTGCGTCTTTTGTTGCCTGGCGCTGGCTGTCGCTGAAGTAGGCCGGAACAGTAATAACGGCAGAGTTTACCGTTTCGCCAAGGTAAGCCTCAGCGTCGGTTTTCAGCTTCTGGAGTATCATAGCTGAAATCTCCTGCGGGGTAAAGGTCTTGTCGTCTATCCTTACTTTATAATCAGAACCCATTTTCCTCTTGATGGAAGAAATTGTGCGGTCCGGGTTCGTTATTGCCTGGCGCTTTGCCACCTGGCCGACCATGCGCTCGCCGGTCTTTGAGAATGCAACAACGGACGGCGTTGTGCGTGCGCCTTCAGAGTTGGGGATGACAACAGGCTTACCGCCTTCAATAACAGCTACGCATGAGTTTGTTGTACCGAGATCGATACCAATTGTCTTCGACATATTTATTACCTCCAGTTACTCTGTTTCATTTGATTTATATCTTATAAAGGTGCCCGAAAGGACTGCCGGTATATTCTCTGCAGTCTGCTGAATCCCAAAATATTTTATCAGTTCGCTACCTGCACCATGGCGTGGCGAACTACCTTATTTCCTATTTTATAGCCTTTCTGCAGCACTTTTGCGATGACATTTTCACCGAGCGACTTGTCTTCAACATGGGAGACCGCGCTGTAAAGGGCCGGGTCGAAAGGATCGCCCTCTTTGCCCATTTCGGTGACACCGAGCTTCTTAAGGGCAGACTGCATCTGCTTCTGCGTCATTTCAACGCCCTTGCGCAGGTCTTCTGCAGAACATTCTTTCTGTGCAAGCGCGCGTTCCAGATTATCTTCAACACTCAGCATTTCATTTACGGTATCGGCCGTGGCGTCTGCATAGATAGTTCCTTTTTCGCGTGCTGTCCGCTTGCGGAAATTATCATATTCGGCGGCTGTGCGCATAAGGACGTCTTTCTGCTTTGCGGCTGCGTCCTGGCTTTCTTTCAGCTGCCTGCGTGTTTCTTCAAGTTCCTGCTTGAGCTTATCTTCGGCCGACGGCTGCTCCTTTTCCGATTTCTCAGGCTCTGCCTTTTTTGCTTCCGGCTTCGTTTCTACTTTTTGTTCCTGCTTTTTTGCCTCTTCTTTTGCTTGCGGGGCATTTTTTACTTTTGTTTTTTCTTGGTTCAAGGGAACCCCCCCTTTTTAATCTAGATCCATCAGCTCCGTCAGCATCCTGCCAACTGAACTGGAAAGATACTCCATATTGGAAATTATTTTGCTGTAATTCATGCGCGTGGGGCCAAGGACGGCTATGGCACCGGCATCCTTGCTGCCTATGCAGTAACGGGAAACAATCACACTGGAATCTTCCAGCTCAGGCTCTTTAATCTCCCTGCCTATAAATACCTGGAGAGGGGCTGAATCATGCCGCTCAAGAAGCCGGTGCAGCTCAGTCGGGCGTGAGAGGAAGTCAACTATATGCATTATCTCCTCCTGACTGAACTCAGGGTAGAATAGAAGGTTTACCTCGCCGTTAAGGCAGATGTTTGAGCGCATAGATTCGCGCGCAGCGTCTGCAACAGCCGCAAGCGCAGAGCTCATCATCATTGCTATGTTGCCGAAAGAAGCTGCGAGCGTCTGCATATAAGCCGGTGTGACGGATGCAACAGGCACACCGGCGAGCTTATCGTTCAGCATGCGGAAGAACACGCGCAGGATCTCCGGCGTAAGGTCAAAGTCGCAGTGGAACACCCGGCTCTTCATAGTGCCGGCCGAAGTCATAAGGATAACCATCGCAGTCCGGCGGCTCGTCTGCACGAGCTGCACCGCGCGTATCACGCCGTTTTCCCCGCTTGGCGTAGTAGAGACCGCCGCATACCTCGTCATGGAGGCGAGAACTTTTGCGGCGCCGTCGAGCAGCTTCTCCGGGTCATAGGCCGAAGGCAGAATCATGCTGTCAAGATACTGCTTTTCCTGCCTTGAGATTGGCCGCCGCTTCATGAGCGTGTCAATATACACGCGGTAGCCTTTCTGTGAAGGGATACGCCCTGCCGATGTGTGCGGCTGCTCCAGCAGGCCCATGCGGTTAAGTTCGCTCATCTCGTTGCGCACTGTTGCGGAAGACACGCGAAAATCAAGGGCATTGCAGAGCGATTTTGAACCGACAGGCTCACCCGTAGCAATATACTGTTCTACAACTGCTGCAAGTATTTTCCTTTGCCGTTCGCTGAGTTCCAACTCTTTTCCCTTCTCGCTCTTTGAGTTAGCACTCTATATGTAAGAGTGCTAACTCTGTTTATAAGAGTACCATTACTTTGCCCGGTTGTCAATATCTTATTTGTAAACTAATTATTAAGTATTGTATGGCGCGGATGATGGCGTTTTAGGTAACGCAAAAAGTACCTCGGCCGTAAGTGTGTTTGAAAGCAGAAAGCCGTGCGGGGTAAACCGGAACCCGCCGCTCCAGCATGAGGTTAGGCCGCAGGATTCATAGAACTTCGCCGCGCGGCGTATGCGCCCGGGTATAGGCATGCCGAACCTTTCCCGGCAGGCGCTGTCCGTAAGGCCTTCTGCAAGGCGCAGGCGCAGCATGGCAAATTCGTCAAAGCTGCCGCCTTCGCCGTCCTGCACAGGGGCGCTTCCATGCAGGAATTTCTGCAGGCTGCTTTCGAAATGGAACCTTCTGCCGTTTATATATGAATGTGCCGATGGCCCGAGACCCAGATATTCTTCGCAGTGCCAATACTTTAAATTATGGCTGCTTTCGAAGCCCGCCTTGGCAAAATTGGAAATCTCGTACTGATGGTATCCCCGCTTTTCAAGCTCATTGCACGTGGTGAGGTAAAGCCCTGCAGATGCTTCTTCATCAGGCAGCCTGAGACTTTTGCGGTTTTTCCAATACACGGTGCGCGGCTCAAGAGTAAGAATATAGGCAGAGATATGCGGAACGCCAAGCCCGGCGCAGAAATCCATTGAGTTTATAAGGCTGGCTTTATTTTGCCCCTGGACGGCGAGCATTAAGTCAAGCGATATATTTTCGATTCCGGCTTTTCGGGCTGACTGTACGGCGCGTGTTGCGTCACAGGGCGTGTGGCTCCGCCCGAGAAGGCGGAGCTCTTCCACGTTTGCGGACTGAAGCCCGAGTGAGATTCGGTTCACCCCCGCTGCGTGCACTTCTTCCATAAATCCAGAAAGCTCGCTGCCGGGGTTTGCTTCAACAGTGATTTCGGCGCCATTAAGGCCAAACGCACGCCGGGCCGCTTCTGTTATGCGCGCAATCCTTCTGCCGCCGAGGAGGCTCGGAGTCCCGCCGCCGAAATAGAGTGTGTCGGCAGGCCGGTGGATCTTTTCGGAGAAGAAATTTATCTGATTTATTATACAGCCGGTATAATCGTCCATCAGGTTTTCGGCGCCGCAAAGGGAGAAAAAGTCACAGTAAGGGCACTTGCTGCGGCAGAACGGGACATGGATATAGAGCCCTATAGGCCCGCTGCTGCTTTTGCCCATCTTATTATCCTCCCTATTCGTCAAGTTTAAGCACGCTCAGGAATGCGTCCTTCGGAATTTCAACGGAGCCTATCTGGCGCATACGTTTTTTGCCCTCCTTCTGTTTTTCGAGGAGCTTCTTCTTGCGTGAGATATCGCCGCCGTAGCATTTGGCGAGAACGTCCTTGCGCAGCGCCTTAACGGTTTCGCGCGCGATTATGCGGCCCCCCACGCACGCCTGGATAGGAATCTCAAAAAGCTGGCGCGGTATCTTTTCCTTTAGCTTCTGCACCATTCTGCGGGCGCGCGGATACGCTTTGTCTGAATGTATAATGAACGAAAGCGCGTCAACAGGTTCGCTGTTTATAAGTATGTCGAGCTTTACAAGGCTGCTCTTTTTATAGCCGGAAAGTTCATAGTCAAAAGAAGCATACCCGCGGGTGCGGCTTTTGAGCGCGTCGAAAAAGTCGTAAATTATCTCATTAAGCGGCAGCTCATAGTGTATGTCGACACGGTCGGTGTCCAGATAATCCATATCTATAAAAGTGCCGCGGCGCTCCTGGCAGAGGTCCATAATCGCCCCTATGTAGTCTTTGGGCGTGTATATATGCGCGTTGGCAATCGGTTCTTCAGCCTCGGCAATTTTTGAGGGGTCAGGGTAGTTTGTCGGGTTGTCTATTTCAATTGACGTGCCGTCTGTGAGCTTGAGGTGGTAGATAACGCTCGGGGCGGTCGTTATGAGGTCAAGGCTATATTCACGCTCAAGCCGCTCTTGCACGACTTCCATGTGCAGAAGGCCAAGAAAGCCGCACCTGAAGCCAAAGCCCAGCGCCGCCGATGTTTCAGGCTCAAAGCTGAGGGCGGCGTCGTTAAGCTGCAGCTTTTCGAGCGCATCTTTAAGTTCCGGATATTTGGCCCCGTCTGCCGGGTAGATTCCGCAAAAGACCATCGGCTGCGCAGGGCGGTAGCCCGGCAGCGCCTTTTTTGCGGGATTTGCCGCAAGTGTTATGGTGTCGCCTACACGTGCTTCGCGCACGTCTTTGATGGAAGCTGAAATGACGCCTACATCTCCCGCGCTTAAACATTCGGCGGGCTCAAATTTCGTGGCGCGCATATAGCCGCAGTCAACGACGGTGAATTCCCCGCCGGCAGACATCATGCGGATAACGTCGCCCGGCTTCACAGTGCCGTCAAACACCCGTATATGTGCTACAGCGCCTTTGTAGGAATCGTAATAGGAGTCGAATATAAGCGCTTTCAGCGGAGCATTTCCGTCGCCTTTAGGCGGCGGCACGTCTTTGACTATCTGCTCCATTACTTCGCCGACATTTGTGCCGAGTTTGGCGGAGATGCAGGGAGCCTCGTCGGCCGGAATACCGATGACGTCTTCTATTTCTTTCCTGACTTTTTCAGGCTGGGCGCTGGGCAGGTCGATTTTGTTTATGACAGGCAGTATCTCAAGCCCCGCGTCTACGGCGAGGTAAGTATTTGCGAGCGTCTGCGCCTCAATGCCTTGAGTTGCGTCAACAACAAGCACAGCCCCCTCGCATGCTGCGAGCGAGCGTGAAACCTCATAGTTGAAATCCACATGGCCCGGCGTGTCTATAAGGTTAAAAATATAGTCCTGCCCGTTCTCTGCATGGTAAAGAAGCGTAACGGCGTGCGATTTTATTGTTATTCCGTGTTCACGCTCGAGATCCATATTGTCGAGTATCTGGTCTTCCATCTCACGCAGAGGCACGGAATCGGTGAGCTCAAGGATACGGTCAGCAAGCGTGCTTTTGCCGTGGTCTATATGGGCTATGATGCAGAAGTTGCGTATATTTTTGCGTGGTATGTTCAAAAGGTAAACACCTGCTTTCCCCGGCTTCTTCTAAAAATAGCCAGAACCGGATTTTAAAATCGGCTTATTGTAAAAAGAATAGCGGCAGGCAATCTGCCTGCCGCCGTCCCTCCGCGGGCAGCAGGCCGCTCAGTAGCGGTTGAGGCCGCGGTAATATTTTTCATTGAGAAGGCGCTTCTTTTTGCTGCGCTTCGGCCGGTGGTAGCGTTTATGCCCGGGGCTGCCGCCGCCGTTGTTATGGCTGTTACTGAAGATAACTATTAAAATTACAAGTATGCCGAGCCCTATGCATACCCAAGCGAGAATACCTATGTGGTTCATCTGGGCGGCAGACGAATTGTTTACGGCGGAGGCAAGGGGATCAACTTCGCTTACATCTTCCGCATTTGGCATGGAAACCGTGCTGGACGGTGACTTTGAAGAGCTGCTTCCTTCAGAGGCAGCAGCCGCTAAAGAACTTGACGAAGAAGAGTATGTGGCCGTGTAATGCCTTCTGGAACTTGTTGGCTCACGGTAATAATTCTGGCTTGAGTAGGCAGACGGCGCTTTACTGTACATATTGGACGAAGTTTTATAAATTGGCTTGGGTTTGGAAGGTGCCTTGGAGCTGGAAGGGGGTTGGGGTTTGGAAGGTGACGGACTGGGAGACGGCGAAGGGCTGGAACTTTGCTTAGGCTTATCAGGCGATGGAGTCGACGTCCGTTCATTACCACCATCTGTGTTTTTAGGTTCTGTCGCACAGGCAGGCACGATATATCCCGGTATGATGGAAGCATTTATAAAAACACAGCAAAACAGAAAAAGAGCCGTGAGAAAAATGCCGAGTGTTTTTTCCCGTCTGTTCATGAAAATCCCCCGTTATTTGTCCGTAGATTCTTTACAAATAAATCCGGCAGAATGCAGCCTGCTGCCGAAAAAAAGAAATAGTTAGGTCATTTAAAATAATTATATATCATATCCATGCCCCAATGCAAGCAAAGTACGGATTTTTCCCGGTAATGCGAAAGATAAGTGTTTTCCCGTCGCCGAATTCGATGCGGCGGCACTGAAAATCGACGTCCGCCATGCCGTAAAGCAGGGCGATAATAAGGAGGGCGACAAAAAAAGAAGTCCAGAAAGCCCGCCTGCTGCGACGCATGCAGTCCATGTTAATTTTCACTTCCTGTTTTTCATGAAAGGCTTTTGAGCACTTCCGCAAGTGATTTTCCAAAAAGCTCGCCTGTGTATTCGGCTTCATCGAGTGTGTTGCCGTCTGTGCCGATTTCAACAAGCAGCGAGCCTTTAGTCATGTTTTCGTTGTACTTGCGCGCGCAGAAATCAAGAGGGCGTGCAAGGCTGGAATATTGGCCGCTGAGCATTTGCTGCAGGCGCAGGGCGAGGCGAAGGTTGCACTCCCAGTTTGGAAAGCCGAGCGAGCCGTCGTCGTCACATCCGGCAAGGACCATGAGCTGCGCTGCCTTTTTTCCGCCAATGATGACGGTTGGCTTAAGGGCCGTGCCGTCGCTGCGGTGCATTGCGTCGCGGTGGATATCGAGCGTTACCTGGATACCCGGGTATTTTTTTAAGTCTTTTTCCATTGTTGCTTTGGAGCGGTCGTAGGAGCCATTATAAGCGGGGTAGTCATGGTATGTGGTGTCATGGAATGTGTTGATGCCTGCGCTGCGGAGCTGCCCGGCTATTTTTTCGCCTACGGCGCATACGCTTTTTGTTCTGTCTGTAGTCCTTGACGTCGGTTCGTAGGATTCGGTTGTGTGCGTGTGGTAGATGAGCACCTGAGGAGAGGTGCTGTTCATTTTTATTTTAACTGCGGGGGCTTTGTTAAGCTCTTCTGAAAAATTAACCGACGTATGGCGCTCTGTGGAATTTTTTATCCACATGCTGTTGACCTCAACCCCTCCGTTTCCGATAGTGAGCTCAAGGACTTTTCCGGATACTGAGGAACTTACGCTTTGGCCGCTGGAGGGAATTGCTTTTGTGCCAGATGAGGCGCCGGAAGAAACAGCATGGGAAGACGGGGCGCTTTTTGGCGAACATGAACTGCCATCGCCTTCCTCGTGCTCTTCACTGAAAAAGCCGTCGGTGTTTCCGGCAGGGATTATGAATTCTGCGGCGACCGTCGCAGCTTTTTCGGCTGCCCCCTGCGGTATGCGGGCTGCAACACAGAAAACCCCAGCCGCCGTAAGGACGGCAGATGCGAAACATGCGGCTGCCTGCGACCATTTTTTCACGTTCTTCCCTGCTTCCCTCATTCTTAAATAGGCCATGCCTTCCTTTATTTTTATGTCGCTGGTCTTTTATAAATTACATGAACGTGGAAAGACGAGAAGGCATAAGCCCTTTTTATTTAATTTGCAAATAAGTGGTTAGATGAGCCTGCGTTTTATACGGTAAAAATTGGCAATAGAAATCTGCGTTGGTAAAATCCCATATTGCCCTGGTTTCTTTTTGCCTTCTTTTTAAAGGAAAAGAGAATTAGGTGAGCTGCTCAAAGTCCTCAACGGAAAAAGAAGGGTTGAGTGCGCGGTTTATGCCCATGGCGAGAAGGTGTGAGCCGCGCTCGATAATAAGGTCAATTTCGCGCGGCGTCACCATCATGGGCGCGCCGCGCGGGGCTGTTTTTTCTGCAGGCGCGCTGCTGCCGGAAAGGTCGAGGGCAAACGTGGCGGCGTCTACCACGGTAGGGATGCCTATGCTGATAACAGGCACACCGAGCGTGCTCCTGTCGATGCGAGGCCGGCTGTTGCCGACACCTGCGCCGGGCGAGATGCCACTGGAGCTAAGCTGCACGGTGCACCCGAGGCGGGCCGGATCACGCGCTGCAAGCGCATCAACAGCTATTACGGCGGCGGGCTTTATGGCACCGACAATGGCACGCAGGACTTCGAAAGCTTCGAGGCCCGTGCAGCCGAGTACGCCGGGGCTTACGGCGGAGACGGGCCGCAGGCTGCCGAGGCCTGTAACGCGCGCCAGCTCACCGCGGATATGGCGCGTGGCGAGGATGTGATCGGCCGTAAGCGGGCCAAGGGCATCGGGGGTGACAGCACGGTTGCCGAGGCCTGCCGCCAGCACTTCACCCCCTTTGGGGAGCAGGGACGCCAGCTCTTCGGTGTAAATTTTCAGGAGCGAGTTATCGGCGTCAATATGGTCGGAGATAGATTTTACTTCGAGGGTAATATAGATGTTGCCGTCCTGCTCAATGCGCGTCACAGTGCATCCATTTTCTACACGCCGTGTCTGACGGGCAGACTCGGTGCATTCAAGTGCAAGATCCGTGCGGAAATTCATAAAACCATCCTTTCGTTGGAGAAGTGGAGCCTTGCCTGCCTACAGATTTTTTCTTGCTTTTTCATGCAGTAAATGCTATCATAATAATAAATAGCTGCGAACTGCCGAAGGAGGTGGAACAATGCCTAACATCAAATCGGCGAAAAAACGGGTTAAAGTTATAGCTGTAAAAACAGAGAACAACAAAGCCGCAAGCACGGAATTAAAAACTGAGATAAAGAAAGCCACCACTGCCGTGAAAGCGGGAGACGCCGGGAAGGCCGAGGCCGTAAAAGCTGCAGTCAAGAAAATCGACAAGGCTGCTGCAAAGGGTATTATTAAGAAAAACAATGCAGCACATAAAAAGTCTGCGCTGGTACGCAAGCTGAATGCAGCAGGCTGAGTTCTGTGCAGTTCCCCGCATTGTATGCGGGGCTCTTTTTTTACCGGCATTGACAACCTTGTAGAAAATGCTTATTATTTAAATTGATTGGAAGCTAATTATGTCGGCTTCCTGAAAAATGGAGGTGCCCAATTTGAAACGTTCCGGAAAATTTTCAATGTGGGTGGCAATCTTTTCTGCCATTGCCGCAGTAGTTTCTATTGCTGTAGCTGTCGTGATGCTTTTTGAGAAGAAGAAAAAAGACGAAGAAGATCTGGAGCATTATCTGGACTGCTCCATCCAGTAAGGGAAACGGCGGTATTTAAAAGAAAAGCGGGCAGGTGAGGCAGCGCACCTGCCCGCTCTTTTTATTTTGTTGGAGGGAACAGATGCGCTTTTTTAAAACGGCGCGGCCGGAACGGCTTTGTTTCCCGCCATACGAGTTTTGCAAGCTGCCAGAGAACAGCAAAAAACAGATTGCCGTTTATAAGCCGGAAGAGTGTCCAGGCGAGCGAGGCGTAGCGGTATCCCTTTTTGGCGGAGAGAAAGAAAGGCTTAGCTTTTGTCGCCAGATTTTGAAAATACAGCTGCAAGGTAACCGAAAAATACGGCGGCCGCAATGCCTGCGGCGCCAGCCGTGAGCCCGCCTGAGAACGCACCGAGCAGGCCTTTTTCACGTACGGCTTTCAGTGTGCCTTTTGCCATCAGGTAGCCGAAGCCGGTCAGCGGGACGGTGGCGCCGGCACCGGCGAACTTTACAAGAGGGCCGTATACGCCGCAGGCGCCTAAAATTACGCCGAGTGTTACGAAAAAGACAAGGATGCGTGCAGGGGTAAGCTTTGTAAAATCGAGCAAAACTTGCCCTACTGCGCAGATGGCACCGCCAATGAGAAACGCACGCAGAAATTCCATGCATATCACCTCGGATTTATTTTCGCCGCCGCAGTCAGATTATATGCATATGGATAAATAAAAACAAAAAGTATCCCGATGGGCTGATTTAAAGTAATTTCTGCGTTATCCTTTTCAAAAGAAGCAAAAATCTGCCGTTTGGGCATCGCCCATGTTTCATTTTGTGAAAATCTGGTAGTAAAAATAAGAATTGATGTTTTGAACTGCCGGCTGTATGGCAGCAAAAAGCGGATACTGAAACAGCCTTCCTTTTAAAGAAAACCGTCCCAATATCCGCCTGTTTATTTATCCAATTCAGTTTTGGCCTGCGTTCAGTCGGTCACGGCAGGCATATCTCCGGGTGCATGAGAAACGCCGTTAAAATAAATATCATACCATACAAGGAATGAAAAAACCGTCCATATTTTGCGGCTGTTATCGCATTTGCCGTGATAGTGCGCGTCAAGCAGCTTTATGAGGAAATCGGTATCGAAAAAAGCTTTCGCTGTTTTTGATGTGAATGACTGCTTTACAATGCCGTAGTATTTTTCCTGGCGCAGCCAGACACGGATAGGCACAGGAAAACCGAGCTTTTTTTTCTGCGCTGTTGATTCCGGCAGATGGCGCATAGCGGCTTTGCGCATTGCATACTTTGTGCTTTGACTGTTTAACCTCATGCGCAGAGGGAGGCGCGACGCTACGTCGAACACTTTTCTGTCAAGGAAAGGCACGCGCAACTCGAGGGAATTTGCCATACTCATGCGGTCGGCTTTAAGGAGAATATCCCCGGCAAGCCAGACGTTTATGTCAAGGTATTGCATTTTTGTCACATCGTCCAAGCCATGCACGCGGTCGTAAAATGGTTTTGTGATAATCTGCGGAACTGTGGCGGGAACACTTTTGTTAAGGAGGCTGCGCTTTTCATGCATGCTGAACATGCTGCAGTTGCCGATGAAGCGCTCTTCCACTGATTTGGAGCCGCGTATAAGGAAGCTCCTTCCGCGGACGTTCTGCGGAAGCTTTTCAGCAATGGCGGCAAGCCATCTGCGCAGGCCGAGCGGCAGGCGCTGGTATGAGGCGAGGTCGTCGGGCTCGTGATAGATATTATAGCCGCCGAAAAGTTCGTCCGCACCTTCGCCGGAAAGGACGACTTTCACGTATTTGCTCGCGAGCTTCGAGACAAAATAAAGCGCAATGCATGAAGCATCGGCGAGCGGCTGGTCCATCTGGTACTGAACATGCCTGATATTGCCCCAGTACTCTTCGGGTGTTATGACATGGGAATGGTGCTCGACGCCGATCTTTTTGGAGAGGTCTTTTGCATAACCTATCTCATTGTATCTCTCGTTGGAGCCAAACCCTACTGTAAATGTTTTCTGCCCGCTGAAATAGCTTGCAACATAGCTTGAGTCTACGCCGCTGGAGAGGAAACAGCCGACTTCCACGTCGCTGATGCGGTGGGCTGCAACGGAGTCTTCGAACACGTCTTCGATGGATGCAACCGCTTCTTCTTCCGTCATGGAGTCGTCAGGCTGGAACTTTGGCTCCCAGTAGCGGTGCGTCTCGACCTTGCCGTCACGGTACCAGAGGTAGTGCGCCGGTGGAAGGCAGTAAACGCCCTCGAAAAATGTTTCCGGCGGCACAGGGTATTCGAACGAGATATAGTTGTTCAGCGCGTTCTTGTTCAGCTTTTTTTCAAAGCCAGGAAAATCAAGTATGCTCTTTATTTCGGAAGCGTACACGAAATGGCCGTTGACTTCGGCGTAGTGCAGCGGCTTTATGCCGAAAAAGTCGCGCGCGAGGAAAAGGCTTTTCTCTTTTGTGTTCCAAATGGCAAATGCAAACATTCCGCGCAGCTTGTTGAGCAGGCCTGTGCCCCATTTTTCAAACCCATGGACGAGCACTTCGCTGTCGGTGTTGGTGCGGAACTTATGCCCGTCTGCAATGAGGATTTCCCGCAGCTGCTTATAATTATATATCTCTCCGTTAAACATCAGTACGAGCGATTTGTCTTCATTATAAATCGGCTGGTCGCCCTGGCTCAGGTCTATTATGCTAAGGCGGCGGAAGCCCATTGATATGCTGCCGTCAGTATATACGCCTGACGAATCAGGCCCGCGGTGAATGATTCGGTCAGTCATTTCTTTAATGACCGTGTCACGGTCGGTTACTTCACCTGTAAATCCAACTAATCCGCACATTGTGAATCCTTTCCGCTTAAGTGGCTTTATCTGCAGACTCTGTACTTCCCCGGAATTCCGTAAGAAGCCTGCGGGCTGTTACGCAGTCGACAGGGACGAAGCTGTTGCCTTCATCGGACGGGTATGCATTCACAATCTCGAGCGACTTGCGGTATGCATCCATGCTGGTTTTGCGGATGACCGGCGTTTCCTGCCCTTCTGGGAAAAATACAAAGCCTATACGGTTTTCTTCATCACTTGCGAAACTGAAATATCCTTTTGCAGTTTTTACGCCGCGCTTTTCTTTTAAAACATCGGCGAGCGCATATTTTACAAGCTCGACGGCTGAGTCGTCGAGCCCGGCTTCAAAAATCAGGATTTTCTCCTTCAGCTCTGCGGGCGAAGCGACGACGCGCTTCTTTACTTCAGCAAGCTGGGGGAATTTTTTGCTTATGTCAACAGGCTGAAACTCTCCGCTGCCGCCAGGTGCCATATAAACCATAAATTGGTGTTCACGGTCATGGTAGAGGCATGGGTACACAAACTGTGCCGAATACCCGCACACAGGGCATTTCCAGTCAAAGAGAGTTTCATCAAGCAGGCTGGTACGAAGCTCCGGATTTTCCTGTGCACAGATGCCCGGCCACATCTGCGTCCGCACGGCTGCTCCGCATTTTGGGCAGCCAACGTCCTTTCTCATCTGAGTCGACATTTCCGGTCCTTCTCCTTAGCTTTAAGCGCTGCTGCACGGCAGGCTTTTCTTATAATTCCATGCTGTTCGAGCACATTATTTTAGTTTCTGCATTATTTGCTAATTATAGCACACTGACATAAAAAAAGGAATAGAAGAAATACTACTGTTATTTATAATGGGAAAGAGTTATAATAAGATAAAACAAAAAAGGACCGCGTCTGCGGCAGGAGGAAACCGTTATGGATTTTTGGAAGAACGCAACAGACTCTATGACGAAAGCAGTCGACTTCATAGTGGACAAAAACCGTAAAGCGGCCATGATGAACCGGCTGAAAATTGTTATCAGGAATGAAAAGGAAGCACAGGCACACGCCTATATCCAACTCGGGAAATACTATTACCACCATCTCCGCGACAAAAAGGCTGGAGATACGGAGACGTACTGCAACGCTGTGGATGTTGCCGGCCAGCGGCTGAGGCGCGCATATACAAAGCTGGACGAGATTACTTCTGCAGAAAAAGCAGAGAAAAAAGAAAATGCGGCTTCCCCGTCTTCCGGTGACGCGGAAAACGACGGTATGGCAGATGAAACCAACTTTGACGAAGACGAACCGGCTGAAAAACCTGAGGAAAAGGCTGAAACCGAAAAGGTACAGCCTGTTCCGTTCAGCAACGATGAGAAAAGCTCCGATGCACCAGGCCAAAACAGCTATGAAGAGCCGGAAGCGCCTCAAAATAACAATCCATCTTCCCAATACCAGGAAGCCGCTGATGATGAAGAAGATTACCTGCACCCATTCAGCTTTATGGCAAATCATGATACCGAAACAGAGGAGAAACCTGATGGCAGCGAGCCTGACGAAAACGCCACTGAAGACTCAAAGCCGAAAAACACATAATCAAAAAGCAAAACATCAAAAATTAAGCTCAGGGATTATTGTAACCATCCCTGAGCTTTTTATATTTATATGCTTGTTAAAATTTGTAAAAATGGTTTGCACATTGCCTTAACGGCAATCAGTGGTTTTTCCTTATGAAATTCCAGTTGTCGCGGCACATGTCGTCAAGCGTGTATTTTGCTTTCCAGCCAAGCTCTTTTTCTGCGCGTGTGCAGTCGGCGTAGCATATGGCTATGTCGCCCGCACGGCGCGGCTCGATTTTATAAGGAATTTTCACGCCGCTTACGCGCTCGAAGGCATGGACGACTTCGAGGACGGAACTTCCTTTTCCGGTGCCGAGGTTGAACGCCCGCGCGCCGTGGAAGGAGTCTATTTTTTCGAGGGCTTTCACATGGCCGGCAGCAAGGTCGCAGACATGGATATAATCGCGCACGCCGGTGCCGTCTGGTGTTGGGTAGTCATTGCCGAAAACGTGCAGTTCAGGCAGCTCGCCGACAGCAATTTTCATTATATATGGCATAAGGTTGTTCGGTATGCCGTTTGGGTTTTCACCTATAAGGCCGCTCGGATGCGCACCAATAGGATTGAAATAACGCAGAAGCGCGATGTCCCAGTTTTTATCCGCATGGCAGATGTCTGTCAGTATACGCTCTATAAACTCTTTTGTAGCGCCGTATGGGTTCGTTGTGGAGAGCGGCATATCCTCGGTGAAAGGGGCTGTGTTGTGCGTGCCGTAAACGGTCGCGGAAGAGCTCTGCACAAAACGGTGGACGCCATATTTTTTCATGAGCCGCAGAAGGTTAATTGTCCCCGTAAGGTTGTTATGGTAATATTCAAGCGGCTTTTCTACAGACTCACCTACTGCCTTGAGGCCCGCAAAATGGATGACAGCGTCTATTTTGTTTTCCCTGAAAATCTTTTCAAAGCCGTCAAGGTCGAGCATATCGCATTCATATGCGGGAAATTTTTTGCCTGTGATGGTTGCTATCTTGCCGATAACGCTCGGTGAAGAATTGCTGTAATTGTCCATAACAACCGCATCGTAACCGCAGTTAAGCAGCTCAACGCATGTGTGTGAGCCGATATAGCCGGCTCCTCCGGTAATCAGTACGTTCATAGATTATATTTCTCCTTTCGCTCAAGAAAGCGCTTGTAGGCGGCGCGCAGCTCCCCGGCTTTTTCCTCTGGGCAGGTCGGGTTGCATGCAGCCCATGCGCCTGTTTCGCTGGAAGCATTGTATTTCTGCTTTTCTGCGCTGCGCATCGGTGGGTAAAACTCGATGTGGAAGTGAAAATCTTTTGAAAAATCACCGCAGTTGACCGGTGCGTTGTGCATGCACATCATGTATGGAAATTTATAGCCGAAAAGGCTGTCGAGCATGCCGGCTGTGTCGCGCACAGCAGCGCCGAGGCCTTTTTTTTCTGCCGCCGTCAAATCGGTAATATACTGTATATGCCTGTTTGACTGGATACAGACGCCGTAAGGATAGGCGCTGAAAAACGGCAGGAATACCGTGAAGGAATCATTCCGGAAAATGATGCGCTTCTTTTCTTTTTCTTCGTTTTTAAGGTAGTCACAGAAAAGGCAGTGTCCTGTCTGTACATAATACTCCTTTGCGGAATGTGTTTCAAGCTCAAGCTTTTTCGGGAGGAACGGATAGCCGTAAATCTGGCCGTGCGGGTGTGGCATTGTTACGCCTACCGCCTCGCCGCGGTTTTCAAAGATGAAGATATACTTTATTTTAGCATAGGTGCGCATGGCGCTGAAGCGCTCGCACCACAGGTCGACAAGTTTGCCCATGTGCTCGCCCGAAAGCTCCGGAAGAGTAACGGTGTGCTCCGGCGAGTACAGTATTACTTCGCACTTGCCGTAGCACGGGCGCACTTTGAAAAAGTCTGTGGCAACATCGTCGGGTTTTGGCGGGTCCTGCCGTAGCGCGGGAAAATCATTGTCGTATTCCATCACTTCATAGTCGGGTACATTGCCTGACGATGGGCAGAATGGGCACCAGTCTTTCGGCATCTGCGGCCGGTTTTGCCTGTTGGAAGCCACCATCGTCCAGTCACGTATAAAAGGGTCCCATCTGAGTTCAGCCATCGTTTAAATGTTTCTCCTTCCTTTGTTAGGCAGCCTTTTGAAAAAGGCTGCGCGAAAACTTTCAAGGCTCAACAGCTTTGGTTATTATTTGTTTTTGTGGGCTTTAAAGTTTGATGTGAGCAAAAATTGATATTGATTATAAATGTTGGTTTCTTTTTGCCTTCTTTCCTTTTTAAAGAAAAAGAAGGGGAGTGCCCCCTACAGGGCGGATAGAAAGCTGGCGGCAAGTGCCTTTGCCGAACACGGACTCAAATTTATTGGTGAATTCCAGCAGGAAATCGTTTGGAACATATGCCTGCACCGTACCGGCAAAGCCGCCGCCGTGCACGCGCCATGCACCGCCCCGGTGTGAAAGCATCTTTTCACATAGCGCGAGAGCGACAGAAACGCCCTGCTCAGAAATATGGGTTGGCGAATAAACATTCTGCAGGTACTGGAACGAAGAGCGCCCGCTTTCATTTACAATGCGCAGGAATGACTGAAAATCGTTCCGCTTCAGAGCCTCGGCCTCTTCCGTGACGCGCCTGTTCTCGGCAAAAAAATGAATGGCGCGCAGGACCGCGCGGTCACCGGCAGCCGCGCGCACGCCGGGAATATGGGAATAAAATTCGTTTTCGTCTACTTTAGAAAGGACTTCCCTGCCAAAGAACGAGGCCACGCTCTTCATCTCTGCAGGGATCGCCGCATAATCGGGCGTAAGGTCTGCATGGTTGCCTTTTGTGTCAATCATGCAGAGGCGGTAGCCGCATTTTGAAAAGTCGAACGGTATTTTTTCGGCACGGGGACTGTGTAAATCGGAAAAGTCTATCATTGAAAAGCCGCCGAGGGCGCTTGCCGCCTGGTCCATAAGCCCGCACGGCTTGCCGAAGTATTCGTTTTCAGCGTACTGGCCGAGCTTTGCAATTTCAAGCGGAGGAACTTCATTGCTGCAGAAAAGGCTGTTTATAACGTTTCCGATGAGCACTTCGAATGCAGCGGAAGATGAAAGGCCTGAACCGGCAAGCACGTCGCTTGCCGTGAATGCACAAAATCCGCCTATGTGGTATCCGCGGTTTGAAAACCCGCTGCACAGCCCGCGTATGAGCGCTTTGGACGTGCCCGCTTCTTCGGGCTTTTTGCCGAGCCTTTCGGTACTGAGGCTGTCTTCAGGAAATCCTTCTGACTTTACGCATACTGTGCAGCCGCCTGTTTTGGCCGCGACGGCGACTGCGTCGAGGCTTACTCCGGCCGCAAGCACACGCCCGCCCTGGTGGTCGGTGTGGTTGCCGCCGATTTCCGTGCGTCCCGGCGCGCTGAAAATCATGACGTCATGATCATTGCCAAACCTGCTTTCAAATTCGCCGAGCAGCTTTACGAGCCTTCTTCCCTGCCTGGCGGCATCTTCCGCGCAGCCGTAGACCTTTTTCAGCATTTCATCGCATCCGCCATTCTGTATCTTTTTTTTATACTCTTCTGGCAGCATAAAATATCCCTCCACTGAAGTACCTCTGCATCAATTTGCCAAATATTATTTATTTTTTTACTTTTTTTCAGTCTTATTGTATAGCAAATACACCAATGTTTCAATCTCCTATCGTATCAGTATTATGGATATTTGTTGCAAAACTCCAAGGTATATTTTCCCTTGCGCTGGAAATCATAAGAAAAAAGGGCGAAAAGAGGATTTGCCATGGGAGACAGCAGTGATTTCGGCAGCGCGGAGCTGCCGTCGGCAAAGCTTGAAAAGAACGTCTGCTATATAAAAAACATATTTAAGGGCGACGATACGATAGATTACCGTTGCATTAAAAACAATTCCGGCAAAGGGACTGATTTTTGCCTTATCTATGCCGACGGAATGGTCAACAACAAGCTTGTAAATGATGACATAGTCTGCCCGCTTATGAAATGCCGCCTTCCGGAAGACAGCGGCGGCCTGATGGAGACTCTGCTGCAGAATGTAATTTTTTCTGACAGTATCCAGCGCACGGCGAAAATAGACGACATAATCCAGGCGGTCGAGTACGGCGACACGGTCCTCCTTGCGGAAGGGTGCAGCGATTCACTTATCCTTAACACCAAAGGCTACTCAACACGCTCCATAGAAGAGCCTGAGAGCGAGCGCGTGCTGCGCGGCCCGCGCGAAGGGTTCAACGAGTCGCTGCTTGTCAACCTTTCAATGCTGCGCCGCAAGCTCCATACGTCCGACCTGAAGATGCAGTACCGTGTTTTCGGCAGAAAGACGAAAACGAAGGCATGCGTGTGCTACCTTGGCAGCGTTGCCGATAAAAACGTAGTAGATGAGCTGGGCAGAAGGCTCGACAGGATCGACATTGACGGCACACTCGACACGGAATATCTTGCCGAGCTTATATGTGACGGCCGCCATATGATGCTCGACACCGTAGGCTCCACTGAGAGGCCGGATGTTGTTGCCGGCAAGCTGCTTGAAGGCAGGATAGCCGTTTTACTGGACGGCACGCCGCAGGCCATTACACTGCCTTACCTTTTTGTGGAAAGCTTCCAGAGCGACGAAGACTACTACCTGAACTATGTTTTTGCTTCTATCGGGCGTTTCCTGCGCATCCTCTCTTTTATAATTTCAACTACACTGCCGGGGGTTTACATTGCGCTTGTCACGCTCCACCCAGAGATACTGCCGACGCCGCTTTTTGTCAGCATAATACAGTCAAGGCAGGGCGTACCGTTCCCGACTACGCTTGAGATGATAATCATGCTCATAGTATTTGAGCTTCTGCGCGAATCCGGTACAAGGATGCCGGGAGTGATAGGCCAGATGCTCGGTGTAGTGGGCGCTATCGTTATAGGCAATGCTGCCGTTGAGGCAAAAATCGTGAGTGCGCCAATCATAATCATCATGGCGCTTGCGGGCATAACCGGCATGATGAACCCGAAAATCAAGGGGTTCACCATACTGACGCGCACGGTGATAATAATTTTATCCACAACGTTCGGCATGTACGGCTTACTGTTTGGGAATGTTGCGCTTCTGATTTATTTATATAATGTAACGTCTTTTGGCGTGCCGGTGATGCAGAGTGTCCATATAGAAAAATTTCAGGAAATCAAAGACATCGCTTTCCGCGCGCCATGGAACAAAATGATAAAAAGGCCGTCTAAGCTTACTAAAAATACTACAAGGCAAAAACAGGGTGGTGCTGGCAAATGAAACTTTTGCGCCGGCTTTTAACCGTTTGCCTTGCACTTTTGCTGGTGCCGCTTACAGGGTGCTGGGACTATCAGGAAGCTGAAAACCGCAGTGTTGTGGGCGGCATGGCCATAGACTGCGGCACAGGGCCTTTTCGCTATCACCTTACTTTCGAGGTGGCTGACCTTTCCGACGGTGGAGGCCAGCAGACAAAGCTTAAGGGAAAAATAATTGAGGCCAACGGCAACACAATAGCCGACGCTGTAAAAAATGCCTCGCGTGTTTCAGGCCATGCGCTTTATTTCAGCGACTGCAAAGTTGTGATTTTCAGCAGCGACATTGCAAAAAAAGGGCTTACGCCAGTGCTCGACTGGTTGAACAGGGATACGCAGCCGCGGCTTGTAATACTCATGATGGTCTCGCTCGAAGACACGGCGGGCGAGCTGCTGCAGGGCCAGCCGAGCGGGAACCTCGCTTCATACCAAATATCCGACTCGCTTAAAAACCTTTCTGAAAGCGGCAAGACGCCAGAGGTTTCGCTTTATCAGGCCGACGATATATTTTTAGGCCAGGGAAAAGACCTTGTGCTCCCATGCCTCAGGCTGAAAGAAATAGGCGGCAAGGAACAGGCTGAGATTTCGGGCACGGCAGTGTTCAGCGGTGACAGATACGTCGGCGTGAGGAATGAGGAGCAGACAGCGGATGATATGCTTGTGTCAGGGCAGCTCCATAAGGGCGTGCTGCTTGTCGGCGAGAAGCCGGATAAAAAAAACATTACGCTGAAGATACAGGCAGTGTGCACCAACACAAGCCCGCAGCTTGACGGCAAAACGCCTGCAATGAAAATAGGCATTAAGACAAAATGTATTTTTGATGAAGAAAACAGCGGCAATAATTATTTTGCACAGCTTGGCATAAAACGCATTGAGCAGTTTGCGTCCGCCTCGCTGGAAGAGCATGCGGAACGTGCTGTGCACGAGGTGCAGAACAGCTTTGGCTGCGATATTTTCGGATTCGGCCGTAAAATCTACGAGAAGGACCCAAAACTGTGGGCAGAGCTGAAACCGGACTGGCACCAGAAATTCCGCACTCTTCAGGTAAGCATAAATGCGGAAGTGCAGATAAGCAATACGGGCTTTGCCTATCCGAAAGGATATGAATAGAATGCCGGACCTTTTGCTTTCACTCATACTGACAGCTGCCATTGCGGCGGCAGATTTTCTGACAGCAGGTAAAGACGGCGGGGATGCAAAAGCTGAAAAGCGCCTCACGTGGTTCAGCGTACCTGTTTATGCTTTTGTGATTTTTGCGGATATCGTTCTTGGGCTTGGCGTGCAGCTTGACCTTGGGCCAAAGCTTGCGGAACTTTTAGGCCCATGGATGAAAATCGGTTAGGTGGAGAATTAATGGAAAAAAGGAAAACCACAGGCAGAAAAATTTCATCTGTTATTGCACTCCAAACCATCGGAAGCTCGCTGGTCATCAGCTCCATAGGGCCGGCAATGCAGGACTCGTGGATAGTGGTAATAATTGCGGTGGGCCTTTCAATACTTCTTGCATGGATGTACGGCGCCTTGCTGAAGCTTTATCCCGACAGGGGCTTCCTGCAGATTTTCCAGGAGGTTTTCGGGAATACGGCCGGAAAAGCCATATGCGGCATTTACGCCGCATATGCCGTATTTGCCGGGGCACAGACATTTTACATCTATAATGAATTTATCAAGATAGTAGGCCTCAACGAAACGCCGCAGGTCGCGATCCTAATGGTGTCATTGCCGCTTATAATATGGCAGGTGCGCTCCGGGCCGGACAATATTGGAAGCTGCTCAAAATTCTTACTCCCGATAGCCCTTATTTTTGTCGGCCTCACATTTCTGCTTGGGATACCGTTTATGGATGCCGACAACCTCAAGCCGGTTTTAGGCTCCGGCCCGACGGCCCTTGTGCATGGGACATTTTCTACCCTCGTGGCACCCTTCGGGGAAACGGTACTTGCCGTCCCGTTTTTTGGTGTGGCAGACAGGAATATTAAACCGTTACGTGTTATGGTTAAAGGCATCCTTATTGGCGGCGCGGTGCTTTTGACGGCAACGCTGCGGAATCTCATGATACTCGGCGCACCGACATGCAGGCTTTTCCTGTTTGTTTCGTATGACGCTGTAGGCATTATTTCAATAGGGGACTTCGTAAGCAGGATTTCTGTCCTTATAGGCATAAACCTTGCGCTGTCTGGCATAGTAAGGATTGACGTTTCGCTTTATGCGGCATCGCTCAGCGTTTCGGAAGCACTTGGAACAAGAGGCTCCACACGCCCTGCTGCGTGCTGCGGCCTGCTCATGGTGGTGCTTGGGTATATCCTTTACAACAATATGCTTTCGGCAGTAGATTTCATCCCGTATATTCCAGCAATCGGCATACCATTCCAGTTCATTTTTCCGCTTATCGCACTTATAACTGGCAGGATAAAAAGTACAAGAAGAAAAAAGCAGGCGGGAAATGGCGCAGGCGAGCGGCAGCAATGCCGTGAAAATACTGAAAACTGATTTCGAAAAAGCTGAACGTGCAAAAGATTCTATATTTTTCACTGACAATATGCTATAATAAACTTTGTCTATGGAGCCGGAGAAGAAAAATCTGGCTTGAAGCGGAGAATAGCAGCCGCATAACGCGGCAGTTTTGAGGTGAAGCCCATGAAATCAATTTTATCTGCCATGTTTGGCAATTACAGCAAGCGCGAGCTGAAGAGAATAAGGCCAACCTGCAATGCCGTGCTTGAGCTGGAAGATAAATACAAAGCAATGTCCGAAACTGAACTGAAAGCCCAGACACCGGCACTTAAAGAGCGGCTGGCAAACGGCGAAACGCTCGATGGCATTCTTCCGGATGCATTTGCCGTCTGCCGTGAAGCCTCGGCGCGTGTGCTTGACATGCGCCATTTTCCGGTGCAGATCCTCGGCGGCATAGTCCTGCACCAGGGGCGCATAGCCGAGATGAAAACAGGCGAAGGCAAAACGCTTGTGGCTACGCTGCCGGCTTACCTTAACGCGCTTGCCGGAAAAGGCGTCCACATCATAACTGTGAACGACTACCTTGCCCGCCGCGACTCTGAGTGGATGGGGAAAGTCTACCGTTACCTCGGCCTTTCAGTTGGGCTTATAGTTCATGATATGGACAACGACGCGCGCAGGGAAGCCTACAATGCCGACATTACATACGGCACTAACAACGAATTCGGGTTTGACTACCTGCGCGACAACATGGTCATATATAAAAATGACAAAGTGCAGCGCGGCCACCACTATGCCATTGTGGATGAAGTAGACTCGATACTTATAGATGAGGCGCGCACGCCGCTGATAATTTCAGGCCAGGGCGAGAATTCGACGGAAATGTATTATGTGGCGGATTCTTTCGCCAAAAAGCTGAAGTGCGTGAAAGTTGCAGAGCTTGACAGCAAAGAGGATAACGACGAGCTTTATAAAGACGCTGATTATGTTGTCGACGAGAAGGCAAAGACCGCGAATCTTACGCAGAAGGGCGTTAAAAAGGCCGAGGAATTCTTTAAAATTTCGAACCTCACAGATGCCGAGAACGTACCGATACAGCACTATGTAGACCAGGCCATCAAAGCGCGCGGCGTAATGCGCAAGGATATCGACTATGTGGTGAAAGACGGCCAGGTTATAATTGTGGACGAATTCACGGGCCGCCTTATGTATGGCCGCCGCTACAACGAAGGGCTTCACCAGGCCATTGAGGCAAAAGAGGGCGTCAAGGTAGCGAGGGAAAGCAAAACGCTCGCGACTATAACATTCCAGAACTACTTCCGCATGTATGACAAGCTTTCGGGCATGACGGGCACTGCCATGACGGAAGAAGCCGAGTTCCGCGAAATCTATAAGCTGGATATAGTCGAGATACCGACAAACGAGCCGATGATACGCAAAGACCTGCCGGACGTTGTCTATAAGACTGAAGAAGCGAAGTTCCGCGCAGTGATAAACGACGTAATAGAGCACCACAAAACCGGCCAGCCGGTACTTGTGGGCACTATTTCGATAGAAAAATCAGAGCAGCTCAGCAAAATGCTTAAAAAACAAGGCATAAAGCATGAGGTGCTGAATGCAAAGTACCATGAAAAAGAAGCTCAGATAGTTGCTCAGGCGGGCCGCAAGGATTCTGTAACCATAGCGACTAACATGGCTGGCCGCGGCACGGATATTGTCCTTGGCGGCAACCCTGAGTACATGTCGAAAGCCGAAATGAAGAGAAGAAAAGTGCCGGACAAGCTTATCGCCGAGGCGGATGCGTATTCGGAGACCGACGATAAAGACATTTTAAATGCGCGGGAGATGTTCCAGAAGCTCACCGCGAAATATAAAGGGCAGACAAAGTCCGAAGCAGAGGAAGTCAAAGCTGCGGGCGGGCTTTATATTATCGGCACGGAGCGCCACGAATCACGCCGCATAGATAACCAGCTGCGCGGACGTTCTGGCCGCCAGGGCGACCCAGGCATGAGCCGCTTCTACATTTCCCTTGAAGATGATCTGATGCGTTTGTTTGGCGGCGAGCGCATAACAGCGCTGATGGAGAACCTGAATGTCGACGAGGATATGCCTATTGAAAATAAGATGCTCACGAAGGCAATAGCCAATGCGCAGAAGAAGATTGAGGGCCGCAACTTCGCAATCCGCAAGAGTGTCCTTCAGTTTGACGACGTAATGAACCGCCAGCGCGAGATTATTTACAGCCAGCGCGACCAGGTACTGAACGGCGAAAACATCAAAGACCAGATACTGAAGATGATAGACCAGGCAATCGCGGAACAGGTGCAGAAATTTATGCCGGCAGACGCAGGCCACGACACGTGGAAATTTAAAGGGCTGCGCGACCATTACCTTGGCTGGCTTATAGGGCCTGACGACCTCGTTTACACATCGGAAGAAAAAGTCCGCCTTGAGCCTGCCGACGTGCAGCACGACCTTACCGACAAAGCCCATGAACTTTATGAAAAGCGTGAAAAACAATTCGGCCCCGATATAATGAGGGAGCTGGAGCGTGTCATTCTGCTTAAGAATGTTGACACCCAGTGGATGGATCACATCGACGCAATGGACGAGCTGCAGAAAGGGATACGCCTGCGTGCATACGGCCAGCAGGATCCTGTCGTTGAGTACCGTGTGGAGGGCTTCGACATGTTTGACGCCATGATCTCCACCATAAGGGAAAATACGGCACGCATGATGCTTACAGTGCAGCTGCGCAAGGCTGAAGAGCCAAAGCGCGAGCAGGTGGCGAAACCGACGGGCGAGTCCGGCGGCGACGGCGACTCCGGCAAACCGGCAAAGCGCCAGCCGATACGCAAAAAGAAGAAGCCGGGCCGCAACGACCCGTGCCCGTGCGGCAGCGGCAAAAAGTATAAGAATTGTTGCGGGCGCTATGAAAACTGAATCCGCCGTTTGTCTGCGGCAGACGCGGGCAGTTTAAAAGTCCCATAATAAGGTTGCAATAAAGGATATGCCCTGATTTGGCTGATGGAAGCTGTCAGGGCATATTTTTATGGCCATTTTTACTTTATCGTGTGGGTGCCGGTAACCGAATACGCCTGCAGCGGTATAAATTTTTATTTAATTTAAATGTGCTATAGTAAATTAAATGGCTGTAAAACGTAATAAAATTATTGTAGTTATATATTATGCATTTATAAAACTATTTTTATTTTATTTTCTAAAAAATTCTATGTAACATTTTTATAACATAGACTTTTAAAAAATACTATAATATATAATTATAAGATATTATCAAATTCTGCCAGATGTGATTGCTAATCAGAATTATGTATGTGAAAAGAGCGTAAGTTATGAATAATCTGGAAGTCAGAAGCACAAATAAAAAGCGCATAATCAATTTTCTGTATGAAAAAGACAACGCTACCAAGCAGGGCATTGCGAATTCGCTCCATCTGAGTATGCCGACTGTTTCCCTCATACTAAAAGACCTTTCCGCCCACGGCCTTGTGAGGAAAACGGGCACATTGAAATCGTCGGGCGGAAGGAAACCTGCTACAATAGCACTGTCTTATGATGCAAAGCTGTCTGCAGGGATAGAGATAACCCAGAACCACCTGAGGTTTGTACTTATAGACCTTAACGGAAACGTCCTGCACTATAAAAAGGTACGCGAGCTTTTCCAGAACGATGACCAGTACTTCAGAAAAATTGCCGAATACCTTAAAAATTTTATTGCTGAAAATAAAGTTGACCCGGATGTAATACTTGGGGTCGGCATAGCTTTTCCCGGCGTAATCAACACTAAAGACAACATCCTGGACTACAGCCCGACGCTGAAAATAAAAAATCTTCCACTTAATATTCCCGCAAAATATATTCCTTATCCTGTTATGGCCAACAATGAAGCGAACCTTGCCGGATTTGCAGAAATATGGAAAATTGAGAACATCAAGAATGCTGTGTTCTTGTCAATCAACAAAGGTGTTGGGGGTGCCATAATCATCGACAATAAACTGTACAACGGAAGCAATGGGCGCTCAGGCGAGTTTGGCCACATGACTATCGTCAAAAATGGTCTGACATGTTCCTGCGGCAAAAAAGGGTGCCTTGAGGCGTACTGCTCTACAAAAGTGCTGACAGAACCGAATTTTAATGATATTGACGAATTTTTTGCAGCGATGAAGATGGGTAACCAGTACTGCGTAGAGAAATGGAAGATATACCTTGACTACCTTGCGACGGGCATTAATAATATCCACACTATTTTTGATTCTGACATTATCATAGGCGGCGAGATTGACCAGTACCTTGAGCAATATCCTGATACACTCTACGAAAAGCTTTCATCGTTTGATTCATTTAATGAACCATGCCGCTACCTGCATTTCAGCAGGTACGGTGACAAAGCGAGCGCCGTTGGTGCGGCTCTGCTTTTTGTAAATACTTTTTTAAGTGACTGACATTTTATTTTTATACTTTGTTTAATGTAGATTAAGAAGCAGCATCCGGAATTTTCCGGATGCTGCTTCTTTACTAAACCCTCTCCGTGTGCCTTGCCATCACAAGTGGCTATACCATTTCATCGCGGCAGCGGAAATAAGCTTACGTATTATTCTGCTGTAAACTGATATGAGGTAATGCTTTTAAACTTTGACCCCGGTTTCAGATTTTCGAACGGGAATTCAGCATGGTGGACGGAATCCGGGAAAAACTGTGTCTCGAGGCACACCGCATGGTGGTTTTCCATTTCTTCCCCATCATAGCCCAGCGAATCCTTATGGTAGGAATTAGCTGTAAACACCTGAAGGCCGGGCATGTCTGTCAAAACGCGCATTTTTCTGCCGCTTTCGCTGTCATAAAGCACAGCCGCCTCTTTGAACTGATGCGGGAGGCCTTTAAGGGCGAAGTTGTTGTCAAAGCCTCCGAATGTTTTGAGAAAAGGCTCATCGGCAAATATGTCTTTCCCAATAGGCTTAGGTGTGCTGAAATCAAACGGCGTTCCCTTTACTGGAATGAATTTTCCGGTCGGTATCAAATCATTGTCAGTCTCTGTTATTGAGCCAGCGTTCACCTTGAGAGTGAGCGGCAGTATAGTTTTTCCGATGCCTGTCAGGTTGAAGAAAGTGTGGTTAGTAGGCATAAAAGGCGTTTCCCTGTCTGCCTGTGCAGTGTAGCAGATAGTCAGGGCATTGTCAGATGAAAGCGAATATGTGACTTTTGCTGTTACATTTCCCGGAAATCCACATTCGCCGTCTTTGTCGAGGCACGAAAGCGTGATTGACGGCGATATATCACTGCCATCGATTTTTTCCACTTCCCACACACGGCTTTGATAGCCGCCGGGTGCGCTGTGAAGTGAATTTTTACCTTCGTTCTTTGCAAGATGGTATGTGCTTTCACCTATTTTAAACTCTGCGCCGGCAATCCTGTTTGCGCAGCGGCCCACAACAGCGCCGAAAAAATCGTCATCGCGATTATATTCGGCTAAAGTCCTGTGGCCAAGCACGACGTTTTCACTTTTGCCGTTCCTGTCAGGTGCAAAAAGGCGATATATGCGGCAGCCGAATGTAAGTATTTCTGCCGACATGCCATTCGTGTTTTTCAAGATGTACTTATATACTTCACGGCCGTCGGGCAGAGCCCCAAAAAATTCTTTTTCTACACTCATTTTTAACCCTCCCCGCATCCTTTTTCAAATGGGTTTTCTGACGCATACAGCATACCTTTAGGCTGGTTGAACGAAATATCTTTCAGGCCAAGATAACGGAAAAGCGTATAAAGCGGTTTGCCGATGTGGCTGAAAGCAACGGCACCATGATGGGGAAAATGTTTCTCAATTAAAACATTGCGATAGAAACGGCCCATTTCAGGTATTGCAAAAACCCCGATGCTGCCAAAAGAATGCGTGGCAACGGGCAGTACCTCACCTTGGGCAATGTAGCATGAGATTTTGCTGTCCGCTGTCCCCTGCATACGGAAGAGGGTGACGTCACTCGGCGCAATGTCACCTTCGAGCGTCCCGCGTGTGAAGTCCGGCTTGTTGCCGTTTTCAAGAAGCCTGTTCTGAATCAGCTGATATTTTATCTTGCCGTCTGAAAGCTTGCAAAAAGGCGTGTTGCCGCAGTGGAACCCCATAAATGTATCACTCAGCGCATAGCGGAACTTGCCCTTTATTTGCTCTTTATAGAGATCTTCAGGTACACTGTTGTTTATATCAAGCAGCGTCACAGCATCGCCGCTGATGCAGGCGCCGATATATTCGCTTACTGCACCGTAAATATCAACTTCACAGGCTACCGGCATGCCGCTTTCTGTAAGCCTGCTGTTTACATAGCATGGCTCGAATCCAAACGTTTTTGGGAACGCAGGCCAGCATTTGTTGGCAAACACGACGTAATCGCGCGAGCCTTTGTTTCCTTTTGCCCAGTCAAGGAGCGTAATCTCAAACTGTGCAAGGCGGTTCAGCAGGTCAGGATATGTATTGCCATGCTGGCCGAGTTCTTTTGCCATGCTGGCAACTACTTCGGGTATGCGTTTGTCGGACTCATGCGCTTTGTAGGCGTTGAACAGGTCGAGCTCGGAATTTTCCTGTACCTCTATGCCGAGGTCATAAAGCGGCTGAATCGGCGCATTGCATGCAAAGAAATCCTGCGGGCGCGGCCCGAAAGTGATAACCTTGAGAGACTTAAGGCCAATAACTGCCCGTGCTACCGGCAGAAAATCAGAAATCATTTTGGCGATATCGTCTGCTGTTCCAACCGGATATGAAGGTATGACGGCGGGGATATGACGCAGCCCAAGGTTATAAGAGCAGTTAAGCATGCCGCAGTAGGCGTCGCCCCTGCCATTTATCAGGTTTTTGTAGCTTTCTTCGGCAGCGGCAACGAACATTACCGGCCCATCGAAATTTTTGGCAATCAGGGTTTCCGGTGTTTCCGGGCCGAAGTTGCCCAAGAATACGACGAGGGCATTGCAGCCTGCGCCCTGAACTTCTTTTACAGCTTTCAGCATATCGTTTTCATTTTCCACTATGGTTTTTGCTTCATAGATGCTGCCGCCTGAAGACGTGAAACTTTTTGCGATTGTTTCCCTGCGTTCACGGGAAAGGGATATTACAAAGCAGTCGCGGCTGACTGCAACAAGCCCAAGTTTTACCTGCGGAATATTGTTTATCATTGATGAAAATCCTTCCTGTTAAAACAAATAGTTTTTTGCACTAATAGCTCCATTTGAGGGCGCCATAAAACCTGATATACTTTTGATATAGTGATTCATAAAGAGGGATATTTTCCTTTTTGGGCAATGTTGTGCTTTCTGACTCAATAAGTGGAACGGTCTGCGCCAGGTTTTTCCATATTCCGGCACTTACACCTGCAATGAGGGCTGCTCCGAATGAGCCGCCTTCAGAACTGCCGTATACAGTACGCACGGGAAGGCCAAATGTATCGGCGAAAATCTGCCGCCAAACCTGGCTTTTTGCTCCACCGCCCGCAAGCACAATTTCACCGGAAGGTTCCTCACTGCCCGTCTTTTTAATAAGATCATATACCTGCCTCAGTGAGAATGTGACGCCTTCCATAACTGAGCGCGCAAAATGCCCTTTTTTATGGCGCGATGTTATACCGAGGAATGCACCTTTTGCTTTCGGGTCATTTATAGGTGCACGCTCTCCAGTAAGGTAAGGCAGGAAAATAAGCCCGTCTGAACCTGCGGGCACTGCCGAAGCTTCCCTGTCAAGAAGCTCAAAGGCATTTTTGCCTTCACGCTTTGCCGTTTCAGCTTCAAAGTCCCCGAAAACATTGCGGAACCATTGATATGAGCCGGCAGCTGAAAGGGTTACGCCCATAGCGCTGTAAAGGCCGGGTTCATTGCCGCAGAACACCTGCAGCATACCGTTGGGATTGTGGATAAAAGACGGCAGGTTTACCGCTACAACACCTGAGGTGCCAAGGGTTATGCCAATGCGGCCGGGCTTAACAAGCCCAAGGCCCACCATGGAAATTACAGCGTCACCGCCGCCACCTGCAAGGGGTGTACCTTCAGGAAGGCCTGTCTGCCCAGAAGCTTCTCTTGTTACAGATCCCGTGATGTCTGTCGATTCTGCAACCTGTGGGAACAGATGCCTGTCAATGCCTGCTCCCTCAATCAGATCGGAAGCCCATTTCCGCTCTCGCACGTTAAAAAAGCCGGTGCCTGAAGCGTCCGAAACATCTGTGCAGATTTTACCTGAAAGCCTGAAACGTATGTAATCTTTCGGGTTAAGTATAACTTTTGTCTTTGCGTAATTTTCAGGCTCATTTTCTTTCATCCACAGGATTTTCCCGCCGGTATATCCTGTGAGCATACGGTTATTTGTAATAGGCAGCAGGCTGTCAAGCCCGCCTGCCAATTCTGTAATTTCTTTACATTGCTTTTCAGTCCGCTGGTCGTTCCAAAGAATTGCCCTGCGAACTACTTGCAGGCTTTCATCAAGTGCAACCATGCCGTGCATCTGGCCGGAAAAGCCGACGGCGCAGATTTTGCTGCCTGCTAAACCGGCAGTAATCTTTTTCAAACCCGAACACACGCCTTTCCACCAGTCTTCAGGGTCTTGCTCAGACCAGCCGGCTTTAGGCGAATAGCATGGGTATTGCTCTGTTACTGACTTGAGGATTCTGGCATGCTCGTCGATAGCTATAATTTTGCAGCCAGACGTCCCTATATCAATTCCAATTAGACAATTCATAGAAG
>ENA-UOOE01000032-UOOE01000032.1-fermentation-metagenome-genome-assembly--contig:-NODE-32-length-147666-cov-15.361152_pt1 | contig 147666 bp, 146 predicted proteins | sample MGYA00245776_ERZ724021 | MGnify/ENA primary metagenome ERZ724021 (study PRJEB28704, sample SAMN03018321) | fermentation metagenome | biome: anthropogenic terrestrial biome; feature: soil... | reverse complement strand
AACAGTCTTCGCGTAAGGCGACGGTGTGTGAAATGTTAGGTGCAATGGTCCACTAGGCGACGTGAAAGGGTATAGCGATCTTGTGGAAAAGCATGGCGGTATCGGCCTCCTCGTTGTGGATGTTGCTGTCAGTACGGATAAAAACGGCGACTTCAGAAGATGGCACGAAGAACTGAAGGGTGGATCAAGCGAGTATTCTATGGAACGTGAACGCGATGGGCGACCCCCGCGCGAGCGGAAAACGGAATATCTGATACTGGGAGTCTATGCTTATTTCTTCACCCTCGACGATCTGAACAAAGGCGTCATGGAAGGCTGGACTGACGACGATTTTCAGCGCACAATGAGAAATGCCAACGGAGAACGCCGGAAATCAAAATACCGCCTCAAGAGCCGCGAAATCCCAGATGAACACCTGCTGCTCGTTAAAAATTTCAATGTGGATCCGGAGGAGTTCGAGGAGCAATTCCCCGGGAATACATAATCTATTTTCTTCGGGCTCTTCTCTTGATTTCAGCGCCTTTTTTTCGTGATGTCTGCCATGACCTTGATACGTTGTGGCTTCTGAAATCGAGCGGGATGTTTGCCGTATCAAATGACGGCAGGTCACCACGTTTACCTTCCTTGTCGATGGATAGCACATTGACCAGGGCTCTACCGGGGGGACGGATTATCATAAGTCGCCGGGGCGCTCTGTATGTAACTCTTCGGGAATTCCGAATCGTTCGCTACCTTCGAGACTTTTATATTCCGCCGAGGGCTATAGTGGAGCATGGATGCGACAATCCGACTTCAACCCGCGACCAAATCTCGTCTGGATGCCGTGAAACTCAATCCGCAAGAGTCTGATGACGAGACGCTGAACCGGGTGCTGGACTTGGCAGATATGGCCTATGATCCTGAACCGCTGAGCGAAGAGACAGAGAAAAGGATCGAAGAGGGGTTCGCAGAAATACGAGCCGGACATGTTCACTCTCTCAAAGAGGTATGCCGGGATTTGGGTTTGGAATGATCTGGGACGTTGCCTTCACCACGAAGGCAAAACATGATTTAAGGCGTCTACCGAAGGCCGAGGCGCAACGGATCACGGATGAAGTGACGTCCCTTGCAAACGAGCCTTACCCCTTACACCACGTCAAGAAACTAAAGGACCACCAAAGCAACCCCGTGTACTCTCTTCGAGTGGGTGATTATCGAGTGATTCTCACAATCGAAGACAATCTGATGATTATTACCGTGATCGAGGTCGGAAACCGAAGAACAGTCTATCGGAAATATTGATGCGTCGCGAAAACTGCGAAACTGATGCGCGGGACCGGTTCTCTAATCATCATTTTTGAACGTCCCGCACAGGGGGCACCACCAGCCGACCGCTATCCACGTTCGCCGACCGTCGATCTGTCTCCGGACATGTGCGCGGTACATAGGGGAGGCACACCGGGGCAATGCAGATCTCCCCGTTGCATGGTATACCACATTCTGGATGTGGCAATATAAAAATCATTTGCACAATGCCCTCGAAACCGGATTACTTAGAACATACGGGCTTTTAACCCAAAACGGGATAGGCCAGGGCCGAGATTTGAACCCGGGTCGAGGGATCCACAGTCCCTTAGGATAACCGACTACCCTACCCTGGCAAGGTACTCATTATACTTGGTAGTCGGATTTGATTAAGGTATCTCTTCAGCACGCCTGCCCGGCACACTTTCCTCGCAATCACGAGTGTACAACCGGCCGATGCGTTGCCGGGTTCGAACGACGTTTCGTGAGAACCGGAACTTGAGCCCCGGTAAGTGCGGCGATTGGCGACGGTTCGCCGGGGGCGACTGGCAGGTGAATTATTAATAGACTCCATGTTCTATAACATACCAGTGTTCCGGGCGCCAAACAATGCCCCGGGGGTAGAAGAATCGCCCCTAATCTGGTGCGATTCACAAAAGGCGGTCAATACTCCAGATCTTTTGGGATAATTCATCAAGACCCCATATACCGGAAGGTGATAATCATGGCAAAGCAATCAACGATCAGAACCCCCATCGTCTGCGTGATGGGCCATGTGGACCACGGCAAGACGTCGCTTCTGGACAGGATCCGGGGCTCGTCCGTGGTATCGACTGAAGAGGGTGCGATCACGCAGCACATCGGCGCCACGCTCGTTCCCATCGACGCGATCACCCGCATGGGCGGAGCCCTGAGTAAGGTCAGCGTCAACGTCCCGGGCCTCCTCTTCATCGACACCCCCGGACACCACGCCTTCACCACCCTCCGTGCGCGCGGGGGAGCGCTTGCCGATATGGCGATCGTCGTGGTGGACATCAACGAAGGCTTCCGTCCCCAGACGATCGAGGCGCTCCAGATCCTGCGCAACTACAAAACGCCGTTCGTCATTGCGGCAAACAAAATCGACCGCATTCACGGCTGGCGCGTCCAGGAAAGCCAGCCGTTCGGCAAGACATTTGCGCAGCAGAACGAGCGCGTTCAGGGCATGCTTGAGACAAAGGTCTACGAACTCGTCGGTAAACTCTCCGACCTCGGGTTCAACTCCGAGCGGTTCGACCGGGTCTCGGACTTTGCGCGGAACATATGCATCGTGCCGACGAGCGCCCTTACCGGTGAGGGCCTCCCCGACATCCTGATGGTGCTGATCGGGCTTGCCCAGCGCTACATGACCGAGAATCTCAAGGTCAGCACCGATGGTCCCGGTGCCGGCACCGTGCTTGAGGTGAAGGAGGAGCGGGGGCTCGGGATGACGCTCGACGTGATCCTCTACGACGGCATCCTCAAGGTCGGGGACGAGATCGTCGTCGCGGGGAACGACCAGATCATCGAGACGAAAGTACGTTCCCTCTTGAAACCCCGCCCGATGAAGGAGATCCTGATCGAGGAGCGGTTCGAGCGGGTCAAGTCCGTCACCGCCGCTGCGGGTATCAAGGTTGCCGCCCCGAAACTCGACGCGGTCATCGCGGGTTCCCCCCTTCAGGTCATCCGGGGCGGCAACCGGGACGAGGTGATCGAGCGGGTCCGCCATGAAGTCCAGGATATCCAGGTGAATCTTTCCGACATCGGGGTCATCATCCGGGCGGATACCATCGGCGCTCTCGAAGCGCTCTCGAAAGAACTCGAAGGCCACCAGATCCAGGTGATGCGGGCTACCGTCGGGCCGGTCACCCGCCACGACGTCATTGAGGCCGGGACGATCAAGGACCCACTCTACAGCGCGATCGTCGCCTTCAACACCCCGGTCCTGCCGGACGCGGTCGACACGCTGGCGGATGTCGCGATGTCCCATGTCAGCATATTCGAGGGCGGGGTCATCTACCAGCTCCTCGACGACTACATCGAGTGGCGCGAAGAGAAGAAGCAGGAACTCGAACGGCAGCAGTTTGAGAAACTGGTCATGCCCGCAAAGATCCGGATCCTCCCGAACTGCATCTTCCGGCAGAGCAACCCGGCGGTCGTCGGCGTTCGCGTCCTCGGCGGGAAACTCCAGAGCGGTGTCGACCTTACTCTCCCGAACGGCAGAAAGGTGGGCCGGCTCAAGCAGATCCAGGCAAAGAACGAGACGGTCCAGGAAGCGGAAGCGGGGAAGGAAGTGGCGATCTCCATTGAGGGGCCGACCGTCGGCCGCCAGATCAACGTCGACGACGACCTCTACGTGGACGTCCCGGAGCGGCACGTGAAAGTGATCGAGCGAGAGATGCTCGACCACCTGAGCCCGAGCCTGCGCGAGATCCTCGAGGAGTTCGCCGCCCTTCGGCGCCGGGAAGATCCTTTCTGGGGGAAATGAACCGCTTCAACGTGGAGGGTCTCTACCGCCCAACATTTCTCCTCTACCCCGCAAAGGTAGACTTTTAATACCATATTCCCAAATTGTATAGGTACTTTCGAAGGAGTCGTCAACATGGTAGATTTCAAAATCATCCTCTCAGACCCGGAGACCGGGAGTTCCTATAAGGTTGATGCAACCGGCCCCGCTGCGGGGTCACTCATCGGCAAGCGCATCGGCGACGAGATCGACGGAGGCATCTTCGGCCTTGCGGGCTACACGATCCGGATCACCGGCGGCACGGACAGGACCGGTATTCCCGCACGCCGCGACCTTCCCGGACCTGCACGACGAAAGCTTCTCCTCTCCGAGGGCGTCGGGTTCCACCCGGTCATGGACGGGGAGCGCCGCAGGAAGTCGGTGCGGGGCAGTGAGATCAGCGCCGATTTCGTCCAGATCAACGCCGCTGTTTCACAGAGCGGTTCAAAACCCTTAGCCGAATATTTCAGCCAGCCCGAAGCGGCGGCCGAATAAACCAGAACCATCTAGTCCCGGGGGAGTCTTCTCCCCATATCCACGGGTGGCCGCACCCTCTGCAGCTGCAGGCAAAAATCCCCCGACCATGCTCTCGATCCGTTGCACCGCGTGACGATTGTGCGAACGGTATCGGGAGAGGTCGGTCTCTCCCGACCAGATATGATGCGCCGCGGGATATCGTTCCCCGGGAAGGAATATATTCCCTCCGATGGCCCCTCCCGCTGCCTACCTCTTCTTTTCGACCGCTCGCTCCAGAGCAGCGAGTTTGTCCTCGAACGCCACCCCGTACTTCTTTGCGAGGATGACCACCGCCGCTTCCACCCGGAGGTTGCCGTCGAAACAGTCGGTCACGATCCGGTTGAGTTCGGCGACGACCTCCTGCGGCGTCTTTCCGGTCGCGGCGGCGATCCGCCCAATCAACTCTTCGTAAGGGCTGCTCTCGGCGGCGAGAACATCGGAGGTGGGCTTGAACCCAAGCGGTATCGAGACCTCTGTGAGGTCAAAGAGCGGCCGGATTGCTCCTCCGTCCACCTCGACGAGCCCCTCTGACCGCGCCCGCTCCAGGAGGTGGTTCGCCTGCTCCTTGTTCATCCATTTCCGATCGATGGCGATGTAGAAGACGAACTCGCTCTTCTGCAGCCGTTCCTTGTGCATATGCTTGAACGGCGCGGCAACCGCAATTTTGACGCTCACTCGCAGGCACCCTTGAGCAGTCTTCGCAGGTCCATCGCGTCCAGGTCCCCGAGACGGTTTTCCTTCGCCACGTAACACTCCGTCACCGGACCTTTATCGACAATCCGGAGAAAGAAGACGCTCTCCGAGACCGGCAGCCTTTTTTCGGGGGTGAGCAGCGTCCTCTGAAGATCGACCCGGAAGTCAGCCATCTCGCTGACTTTCTCGGAGAGCGGCTGCAGGGCATCGAGATTCAGGAATTGCGTTCGTCCGTCCGTGATCTGGATGAGAACTCGTTCCTTGACGAGGCCGTCGGCTCCCCGCACGGTCGTATGGGTGTCGTGCATCCGTGCTATACAGGCAAGAACGTCCCGGAACGGCCGGGCGAGTTCAAAATCGAGGTCGATGGATTGTGGAAAACGATGGTATATCCTGCGCATCACTAGAATTGAGGTCTGCGGAACGTAAAAAGGATATGATCCTCCGGGAAGACGCAAAGGTTTTTGGCACCGTCTCTCCTTCCCTGCATCCGGTCACGAGAGAAGTGTATGACGGATCAGGTTACGCTCTTGCAGATGAACGACTCGCACGGGTATCTGGAGCCGCACCAGGAACTCTTCTATGACGCCGGCCGGCCCGAATACCGGGTGGCGGGCGGGTATGCCCGGGCGGCCGCGCTCATCGAGGAGATCCGCGATGCGCGGCCAGGTCGGATGCTCGCGTTCGACTGCGGCGACACCATCCACGGGACCTATCCCGCCGTCCGGTCTAAAGGCGAAGCGCTTGTCCCGGTGCTGAACGCACTCGGATTCGATGCCATGACCGCCCACTGGGAGTTTGCCTACGGCCCGGAGCAGTTCGGAAAGGTGGCCCGCAGGCTCGACTACCCGGTCCTCGCCGTCAACTGCTACGACAATGCGACCGGCGACCTCATCTTCCCCCCTTACAGGATCTGTGAGACAGATGGGCTGCAGGTGGGTGTCATCGGGATCGCGGCCGCAATCGTCGATAAGGTGATGCCGATGCCCTTCTCGGAAGGGGTCCGTTTTACCCTGGGAAATGCCGAACTCCCGGGCCACATCGCCCGTCTCCGCGACGAAGAGGGAGTTGATCTCGTTGTGGCGGTATCGCATCTCGGTTTCCCCCAGGAGGTGCAACTCGCCCGGGAGGTGGATGGTATCGACGTCCTTCTCTCGGGGCACACCCACAACCGCCTTTTTGAACCGGTGGTCGTGAACGATACCATCATCATTCAGTCCGGCTGCCACGGCTCCTTCATCGGGCGTCTCGATCTTACGGTGGAGAACCGGCGGGTGAAGCATTTCGACCACAACCTCATCGTCGTCGGCGAGGAGACCCCGCCTCACCCCGAAGTCGAGGAGATGGTCGGACGGGTCATGGACCCGCACCGCGACTACCTCTCCCGGGTCGTCGGGGAGACCCGGACGGGCCTTTCCCGGAACACGGTCCTTGAAGCCACGATGGACAATCTTCTCCTGCGGGCGCTGCTGTCCGCCACCGGTGCCGAGATGGCGTTCTCCAACGGCTGGCGCTACGGCGCTCCGGTACCGCCCGGCCCGGTCACGGTAAACGACCTCTGGAACATCATCCCGGTCAACCCGCCGGTCTCGACGGTCGAGATCACGGGCCGGGAACTCCGGGCAATGATGGAGGAGAGCCTGGAGCGGACCTTCGCGCGCGACCCCTACGAGCAGATGGGCGGCTACGTGAAGCGTTGCGCGGGAGTCAACCTCTACTGCAAGATCGAGAACCCGCCCGGACTTCGGATTCAGGAATTCTTTGCGGCCGGAAAGCGGCTCGACCCGGACGCTGTTTACCGGGCCGCGTTCTTCGCCGGTCAGGGCGTACCGGGGAAGTACGGGAAGAACCAGGAGGACCTCGACATCCGGGCGGTCGACGCGCTCGAACGCTGCCTGGCAGGGGGTCCCGTCAACGCCGATCTCTCCGGGAGCGTGACGGCGATATGACGTTCGCCTCCGTGAAAAATCTCATCATCGGCTGCAAGGCCGGCGTTAATCGTAGAAAAAAGATGAATCTCAGGCGATCAGGACGGCATTGACGACGCCGTCCTGACTCGGCCTGCTGACGATCCGCGCGCGCCCCATCTCGGTCCGGATGATGGCGCCCCGGGTCAGGAGGTTCCGCCGGACATAGTTCGGGTTGGCGCTGTTTGCCTCAACCGTCTCGATCTTCGCCTTCCGGGTCTCGCCGGTTGCAGGATTTGCAACCGTCGCGTAATCTACCCGGAGTGCCCGGACTTTCTGATTGCCGCCGTAGGTGCGGACAACCTTCTTGCGGTCTTCACCGATATGCGTCTCTGCCGGAGCTCTTCCGATCTCCGATCTCTTCTTGCCCTGGGAGGTGTGGTAGCGTCCACCCGATGGCTTCCGTACTGATCTTCCTTGCCACTGCATTTAACCACCGAACTACTCTCTCTGAGGACGCAATACCCGTTGCGGGATAGCAATCCCTCGTTAAAGTGCTATAACTGTTCGAGATGAAGATATTTAATCGTGCTGATCACGCGAGGATCGCGTCCAGCAACCTGTCTATCCCTTCTCCCGTCTTCATATTCGTCCGGAATACCTGCATCTCCGGGTTATAGCGGTGCATGTCCTGCTCCATCCGGTCGAGGTTGGCACCGACGAACGGGGCGAGGTCGATCTTGTTGATGACGCCGATGGTGCTGCTACGGAACATCATCGGGTGCTTGTTCACCACATCGTCTCCTTCGGTGGAACTGACGACGACGATCCGCTTCTCGGCGCCCAGCCGGAAGTCGGTCGGGCAGACCATGTTGCCGACGTTCTCGATGAAGAGGATATCGATCTCATCGAGCGGCAGGTGCTCGATGGCGTGCTCCACCAGGTGGGCGTCGAGGTGACACTCCTTTCCGGTGTTCGCGTTGTAGGCCGGGACCCCGAGGGCGACGATCCGCTTGAAATCGTCGTCGCCGTAGACATCTCCGGCGATGGCGCCGACGCGGAGCCCCCGCTCCCGGAATAGCGGCACGAGCCGCTCGATCGTGGCGGTCTTTCCGGACCCGATGGCGCCGAGGAGGTCGAACGCCCGGATGCCGTGACCCTTCAGGAGATTTGCGTTGGCGTCAGCGATGCGGTTGTTGACGTCGTAGATGTCCTTTTCCACATGGACGTCGATATGGTGCATAGTAATTACTGTGATCATGATCTGTTTATAGGTTAACACCCAAACTCTACAACAATGAGTGCAGAACGCATCCTGTACCCCTGTTACTTCGACGTCACGCTAACGCGGCGGGAAGGACGTCGCATCGCAAAGAATCTCGGCGTGAAATCCCCGGAGCTCTCTGCCGTCGAGACTATTCTACAGGGGATGAAGGTCCCGCACCGGGTGGAGGAGCGCCACCACCCGGCCCGGTGGGCGCAACACGAAGGCCGGATCGTCGCGGAGTGGGAAGGAAGCAAGGGAGACCTGATCCGGAAGGTCGCAAGCGGTCTTGCCCGCCGGAAGTGACCGGCATGTACGACCTGCACATGCACACCATCCTCTCCGACGGCGAACTCCTCCCGATGGAACTCGTCCGGCGGGCCGCCGTGCTCGGCTACGACACCATCGCCATCACCGACCACGCGGATGCCTCAAACCTCGCGCACCTGGTGGAGACTGTCGCTGCGATCCGGGATTCGGCGCGATATTACGGCGTGGACCTGCTTGCCGGGGTGGAGCTCACCTATGTCCCCCCACCCCTGATCCCGGCGCTTGCGCGCGACGCGAAACGGCTTGGCGCCGATATCGTTGTGGTCCACGGCGAGACGGTGGTGGAGCCGGTTGCTCCCGGGACGAATCACGCCGCCTGCACGTGCGAGTACGTGGACGTGCTCGGCCATCCCGGGCTTATAACGGTTGAGGATGCCCGCGCGGCTGCAGCGCATGGTATAGCGCTTGAGATCACCTCCCGTGCGGGGCACAACCGGACCAACGGCCATGTGGTGCGGGTGGCACGGGAAGCCGGTTGTCCTCTTACGGTCGATTCGGATACGCATGCGCCCTCGGATCTGCTGTCAAAGGAAGCGCGACAGGCGGTTGCACTCGGAGCCGGGTTAACGGAGGCAGAATCGCGGGAAATTCTTTTTCGGGATAGAAAACAACTGCTTCAGAAGTGAGATGAGGTATTTATAATTTAGCAAAAAATTTTTATACTCTTGGGGTTAATATAAATATGTTACTAAATACTTCCAGCTATAATACCCTCTAGAGGTTGCAGTTTGCGGTTAATCGGACGTTCTGTAAGTGTTTGCGGTAATCGCTTGTTAATCTTGCGATGTGATGCTGCACAGTTGCCTCGCCTCTATGGTGAGGCTCTGGATCGCCGGTTAAAACCGTTAGGGAAGGTAGTTGACATCTTTGGGAATATATCATCTCCCTATGCCGTGGTCCTCTGCTATAATAGCTGTCCCGTGCAGGTTGGCGAGAAGATCTTTGCAAAATAGGTGTATCATCAATGGCAGAAGTTGAAAAATTGAAACAGCTGCAGTTGCAGCGCGAAGCCCTGAAGAAGAGAGGGGAGCAGAAAGTCAAAGAGACGGAGAAAAAGCGTACCGAGGAGAGTGTCCAGACAGTCTGTCCCGAGTGCGGCAGCCGCCAGCTCGTCCACGACTATGAGCGTGCCGAGCTCGTATGCCAGAACTGCGGTCTCGTCCTTGACGAGGAGTTTATCGACCGCGGTCCCGAGTGGCGTGCGTTCGACCACGACCAGCGCATGAAGCGCTCCCGTGTCGGCGCACCGATGACGTTCACGATCCACGACAAAGGTCTCTCGACGATGATCGACTGGAGGAACCGCGATTCCTACGGTCGGGCGATATCGAGCAAGAACCGCGCCCAGCTCTACCGGCTCCGGAAGTGGCAGCGGCGTATCCGGGTCTCGAATGCAACCGAGCGGAACCTGGCGTTCGCGCTCTCGGAACTGGACCGGATGGCGTCGGCGCTCGGCCTGCCCCGGAACGTGCGCGAGACCGCGGCGGTGGTCTACCGTGACGCTGTGGATAAAAACCTGATCCGCGGGAGGAGCATTGAGGGTGTCGCGGCAGCGGCGCTGTATGCGGCATGTCGGCAGTGCAGCGTCCCCCGGACGCTTGACGAGATTGCGGAGGTATCCCGTGTATCGAGGAAAGAGATCGGGCGCACCTATCGGTTCATCTCGCGCGAGCTCGGCTTGAAACTCCTGCCGACGTCGCCGATCGATTATGTACCGCGCTTCTGCTCGGGCCTGAACCTGAAGGGTGAGGTCCAGAGCCGTGCGGTCGAGATCCTCCGGCAGGCCGGCGAACGCGAGCTTACGAGCGGCAGGGGTCCTACAGGCGTCGCTGCGGCCGCTATTTACATCTCGTCCATCCTCGGCGGAGAGCGGCGCACCCAGCGGGAAGTCGCCGAAGTTGCGGGCGTGACCGAGGTCACGATCAGGAACAGATATAAGGAACTGGCAGAAAAACTAGATATCGAGATCATACTCTGATCTCATATCCTCTCAAACCCTTGGGCTCGTAGATCAGGGGTAGATCGCTACGTTCGCAACGTAGAGGCCGCGGGTTCAATCCCCGCCGGGTCCATTCCTCTTTCTTCTTGATAACACATTGTAAGAAAATATCATCGGATTTATGGCGTGTTAACCTTCATGGGCGACCGCAGGTCGCCGGGGGTCTGCGAAAGGGGCGCAGCCCCTTCGGTCGGGACAGAGAGGCCGCGGGTTCAAATCCCGCCGGGTCCACTCTGTCTTCTATTTTTTTGAAACATCGGGCTCTCGATGATTATCTCTTCGAGAATTGCCTTTGCCCCAGCCTTTTATCGCCGTTTCGAGCGGTATCCACACAGCCTTCCGCACCGGTTCCAGAGCCGGATGTCACCCGATCTCTGTCGTCACTTCCGTGCGACCGCGGGATCGGCAACGGCTCCCGTCGGAGGACGCAGTCCGAGCACCCGCCGCAGGTCTGCGGTACCGAAGTTCTTTGCTGCGAGAGCCCGCTTCTCGATGACATGCCAGGAGAGGAACGCGAGAGCGAGCGCTGCCGGGAACGAGAGCCCGCAGAGCGCCGGAAGGAGGAGAGTGTTCCCCGTTACCTGAATCAGCATCTGCTGGACCGGGTAATGGTAGATGTAGATGCCGTAGGAGAAGTCTCCCGATCTGCCGAAGTTGTTCAGGAGCGGGATCGGGAGGTGCGCGGCGTAGATGACGAGGTAGGGGATGGCGAGCATCCCGGCAATGGACGGGAACGGGTAGGGTGTCAGGGCCGAGAGCCCGAGCACCAGCAGCAGCCCCCCGGCGACGACCGGCCGGTAAACGATACGTTCCCGGTGGAGGTAGAGGAAGGCCCCGATGAGGAAGTAGAGGGCGAACCGGATCTTTGCCATCCGGGGATCGTCGAACCAGGCAGCCCACAGGAGGACGTTTACGGCGGCGAGGGCAGCGAGGGCGCCCCACCGGCGAAGGAGCCCGGCGATCCCGAGGGCGGCGACGACCCCATACAGCAGGACCTCGACGGGAATCGTCCAGAGCGAACCGTTGACGTAGGTCCACGGGTTCTCCTGAAAGAGGCCTATCGCCGACCCGTCCTCAAAGAACGGGATGGTAGAGAGCCCTGCCGGGGAGAAGAGGGCGGCAAAGTACTCCGCCGGAGATAGGGTCGTCATCAGCGGGCCGATGACGAAGAGGGTGATGAGGATCGCGAGGACAAGGGCCGGAACGACCCGGAGGAACCGCTTCCAGGCGAACCGAAGCGGCGATGCGGTCGACTCCCAGCTTGCCGCGATCAGGTAGCCGCTGATGACGAGGAGGGTGGCAAGCCCTGTCAGTCCCATAAGCAGGACCGGGTCGGTGAGCCCGATGCCCGTATAGCCGAGCCTGAGCGCGTAGGCGTGCGTGACGACGATCATCGTCGCCGCGGCGAACCGCAGAAAGTCGAAGTTGTTCGAGAACCGAGCCGCACCGCCGGGAGTGCTTCTACCCGCCGGTGCCGCTCCCGGGTGCTGTAGATCCATGATTAATCCAGGTAATTTCTCAATTATTCTTCGACAAATATTAAATAGTTAGTCAAATACTCTCCAGCATGAACCTCTCGGTCGTCGCCACGTTCGCCGTCGTCGCCCTGCTCGAGATCGCCGTCCCGCTCGCGCTCGGCTACTGGATCGTCAAAAGGTTCGGTGTCTCATGGCGGATTTTCGCCCTCGGCGCACTCTTCTTCATCGCCGTGCAGGTCGTCCACGTCCCGCTCGTCTTTGTAACACAGACCCCGCTCTACCTCGCCTTCCTGCCGTTCGGACCACCAACCGCCGTCGCCGGTCTCGCCGTCTACCTCGGCCTCCTCGCCGGGCTCTTTGAGGAGATCGGCCGCTACCTCGTTTACCGCTACTACTTCCGACGTCGGGAGATCCCCCTCACCCGCGAGAACGGCCTCCTGTTCGGGACCGGGTGGGGCGGCGTCGAGAGCATGTCCGTCGCGCTCATCGTGATCGCGGGCATGCTCTCCTACATCGTCCTCACGAGCGACGGAGCGACGATCCCCCTGCCAGACGACCCCGCCGTCCAGGCCCAGATCGATGCCGTCCGGGCCCTCACCCCGCTCGATATCCTGCCCGGGCTTGCCGAGCGGATGATGACGATCACCCTGCATATCGCGTGGTCGCTCCTGGTGCTTGCCGCCGTTGTCTACGGCAGACCCCTGCTCCTTGCTCTCGCCGTTCTCTGGCACGCCGCCGTGGACGCCGTCGCCGTCTACCTCGCCCAGACGCAGGGGATTCTCGTGACCGAGGCGGCGGTCTTCGTCTTTGCGGTGCTTGGTCTCGTGTATATCCTGTGGGAGTGGCGGCGGATGGGGAAACGGGTCCCTGCCTAACCGCTCCACTCGTGCAGGTAGCCCCGGCGCTCAAGCGGTTTTCCGTCCGCGAGGACCACCCGCTCCGGTATGACCTTTCCGATGATGTGCGCCTCGACCCCAGGGATCGGGAAGATGGCGGGAGGGGCGGAGAAGAGGAGTTCGAAGTCCCCCCCGCCGTAAAGCGCGAGTTCTCTCGCCTCGTCCTCCGGGACCCCGGCCGGGAGCGGGAGGCGGGCGGTCTCGACGGCAAACCCGCGGTCGTTAACCGCCAGAAGGTCGTGGAGCGAGAGCGCAAGACCGTCGGAGATGTCCATCATCGCCGAGACCCCGGCCCGCCCGAGGACCTCGCCCTCCGCGACCCGGGGCTGCGGTTCGAGGAGTTCCTTTCTGTGCCGGTCGTAGCCGGCGAGAGCGGCCTGGGCTTCTCCGAGCGGTCCCGTGACCGCAATGACATCGTTTGGCCGCACTCCCCGCCTTCGCACGAGGTGCTCCGGGGCGACGGTCCCGAGCCCCGTGCTCACGATTGTCAGTTCCCGGTGGGCGTCGAGGTCCCCTCCCACGATCTCGGCGCCGAACGCCGCGCAGCAGTCCCGGGCGCCTTCCATGATGTCAAAAAGACGTTCCGGCCGGTCGAGGCCGACCGCGAGGAGCACCTCGCCCGGTGTCGCTCCCATGCTCGCGATATCCGAGAGCGTGACCGCCACCGCCATCCAGCCGACCTGCCAGTCGGTCATCCCGGCAGGAAAGTCGGTCGTCTCGTGAAGCATATCGGTGCTCGCGACCGCGAGAAGGTCGCCGCAGGGGATGACGGCGCAATCGTCCGCAAGGCGCTCAGGATCGATGATCGTCCCGATCAGCCGGTGCAGGGCCCGTTCATCCACCGCGGCGCACCTCCTTCTCCCGTTCGCTCCGGTACTCTTTGAAGAGGTACTCGACCCGCTCGGCTTCCTGTTCGCGCAGGAACACCTTCTGCTCCTTCTCCCACGCTCCGAGCGCCTCCTCTACGGCCCCGGTCTTTGCCGCTCCGGTCCTGCCCCGGATGTCCGGCCGGACGGCGTCGGCCGGAAGGAGGGGGAGGTCGGCCTCCCGGGCGATCCGGACAAGGTGCGGGTCGGGGGGCTCCCCGCCGACGACCAGTGCCCGCACGCCCGCCCCGGCAAGGTCTTTCACCACACCCCGCCCCCAGCCGTGAGCCCGCGAGACATAGAGGATATCCCCGGTGGAGACCCCGATCCCCTCCTGGAGGTCCCGCACCCCGTCCCGGGTGAGAGAGTCGAGCACCTTGAGCGGGGTGTAGTCCTCCGAGACCTCGATCTTCGCGACGGCCCGCATCCGTTCCAGGCGTTTCTTCAGTCGCCTGGACCGCCGCCGCTCGCTCCGGAGTTGCTCGCGCAGGCTCTCGATGGTTGCGTCCTTCGTCGCCAGTTCCGCGTCCCGCCGGACCTTCCGCTCGGTCGCGGAGCGTGCCCGCTGCAGGTCCTCTCGTAGCCGTTCCCCCTCCCGGTCGCGCTCCCGGAGGTCTTCCTGCAGTTCCTGAACGTAACTCCGGAGTCTTTTGACCATCCCGTCGAGGGCCATCACCCGTTCATCGTCGACCGGTCGTTCAGGAAGAGTCTCTTCGGGGGTTGCGGCGGCCGGCTTCGGTACCACCGCCCCTCCTTCAAGGTCCGCAAGGACCGTATCGAGAGGCTGGCCCCGGAGGACCCGCGCCCGCACCTCGTCGAGATCGACTCCCGGCCGCACCCTTTTGGCGATGTTCCGGAACTTGCTCTGGAGGCTCCGGTAGGCGTCCAGCGCCGCCGAGAGCGAGTCGCGCTCGTGGTCGTTCGTGTAGGAGAACCGGGCGGTCAGGTCGTACTTCGCCTCCACCGAGAGCGACTGCCTCGGGGTGTAGGGGATGGCGTTGAACGCCCGGCGGATCTTCTCGACCGAGTAGGGCATCTGCTGGACGTCGGAAGCGACGATGAGCGGTTTCCCGGCATGGTAGAGCTCCTCGATGATATCGGACATCGTCATCTGACGGGAACTCGTGAGGAGGACCAGGTTCCCGTCGAGGTCCACAGCGGCGATGCCGGTGGTCGTTCCCGGGTCAAGTCCGACGATCAGATACCGGGGGCGGCGGGAGAGCGGTTCGAACCGTATCCGGTCGAGTTCCCGCCCCGTCACCCGGACCTGCACGTCGGCGCCCCGGGAAGAATGGACCGGGACCATGTCCCGGGGAGCCGTGACCCGGAAGGCGACCCTTGAAAATCCGCCGAAGGCTTTTGTCTCCTTCTTATCGTAGTCGATCCCGGCGTTCCGGAGTCGGGCCTCGATCTCCCGGGCCTTCTGCAGCACGGCGCCGTGGATCTTTCGCACGTAGCGGTTCTGGCTCCACCCGCCCCGGCCCGGCGAGCGGTGTCTGCTCACCACGATGTCGGTGGTGTTCTCGAACGCGATCACCTCGACGCCCGCCCCGAGGGCGGCCACCCGGGCGGTGGTCCGGGCCTCGGCATAGGGGTCGAACCTGTTGAAACTGATGTTGTAGCGGGCGGCGACTTTCCCGAGGCTTTCTTTCCGTTCGCCGCCGGTCACCTGAACAAGTTTCGTCGAGGGAGGAAGCGCCTGCAGGAATCGGTGGAGTTCGTGCTGGTCGGCGGCGATCTCCTGGAGGCTGTCCACCGCAAGGATGTCGGGCTGCTCCGTGGCGAGGAGACGCTGGAGCCGGAACCCGGTGACCTCCTCGACGCCTTGGACCTCGCCGTCTTCCACCCGGCAAAGAGCGTAGACGGGCCGCCGGGTACGGGAGCGAACCGAGCCTTTGATGATATCGATCCCGAAGACCTTCACTCCACCACCCTTGCCAGTGCTTCGTCGAAGGCATAGTCCAGGCCGTATTTTCGTTTGAAGTACTGGAGGATGTTCTCGATATCCCGCGCGAGGATCTCACCGGCGTTCGGGTGGGCGGTCTCCACCCACTGCGGCCAGTCGATCAGCCAGCACTGCTCCTCGTCGACCATGACGTTGAACTCGCTTAAGTCGCCGTGGACGATGCCGAGGCGGTATGCTTCGCGGACGTTATCGAGGATCCGGTCGAGGATGGCCTGCGGCTCCGCAAGGGTTGCCCGCGAGAGGGTGACGCCGGGAACAAACGACATCACTACGACGTGCCGGTTCTGGTCGATGGGGAGCGGCACCGAGACAGCGGAATGAAGGGTCTTTAAGGCGTCGTACTCCATCTTTGCCGAGTTGCTGGAGGCAAATATCCAGGGGCAGTGCCCGGTCTCCGGCATGTAGCCTCGCTTTACGCGGGCCGACTGGAACGACCGCTGTCCGACCCGGTGGAACTTCAGTACGACGACCCCGAGTCCCATCGCCTCAAAAACCTCCGATTCTTTACCGACGCCGATCAGGGTCCCGAGAGCCTGGACGGTGCCCCGGCGGGTGAGGGTGTGGAGGGCCAGACTGTCGTAGCCGTTGAAGACGAGTGCGTAGCCTTCGTAGGGGACTTTCTCGTACCTGACCATGTCCATGGCCATCAACCTGCCCAGCCGGTAAGATAACTCGGACTCGGAGAACCCGGTCGCCGACTTGAGCACTTCGAGCGGCACCCACCGGTACCGCCGCATGAGACGTTCGAGAGCAAGCAGGATCCGGAGTTCGTAGGAGTGCAGGGATCGCACGTATTCTGCAGGAACGGGCATCTTCTACACCATTTATGTGACCAGGTGATAAAAGGATGATCGAGGATACATGCGATGCAGCAAGTGCCGCCGTGATGCGGTCGTCTACCAGCGATACTCCGGGCTGCACCTCTGCGAACAGCACTTCAACCAGGACGTTGAAGCGAAAGCAAAGCGGGCGATCCGGGAGCATCGCTGGGTCAGGTCGGGGGATACGGTGGCGGTGGCGTTCTCGGGTGACGGCGGCTCAAGCGCCGTCCTCTTCTTCCTCCATCAACTCCTCCGTGAGCGCCGGGACGTCCGGTTGATGGCGATCACCGTGGACGAGGGAGTTTCCGGCTACCGGAACCCGGAGCGGGCCCGGGCAATTGCCGAGCACATCGGTGTCCCCTGGGTTATGGCTTCGTTTCGTGATGAGTACGGGGCCGCGTTCGACGAGAAGTTTTCCTGCCGCGCTACACTGCGGCGGACGCTGCTCTCCCGGATCGCCCGAGCCGCGGGCGCAACGAAACTCGCCTGCGGGTATAACCTGGATGACGGGGCCAGGTCGGTGCTGGAAGCCGTTCTCCGGGGCGATCCGGGGAGGCTCACCCGTCCTATGCGGGAGGAGGAGAACGCAATTCCCTGGATAAAGCCCTTCATGTACATTCCTGAGTGCGAGGTGGCGCTTTACGCTTCCCTCCACGTCGAGGGGTACGACCCTGCAGGCTGTCCCTGTGCGGCCGACGCCCTGCAGAATGACGTCCGGGAGTTCCTCGACGACTACACCTCCCGCCACCCGGCGACGAAGTACTCGCTCGTCAACCTCGGCGAAGCCCTCCGGGAAATGGTGGAAACACCCGCAGATGAAGGGTCGGAGGTTGAGCACCGATAGGTGTGCGGGCCGTACGGGGAGGTCTGCCGGACCTGCCGGGTCCTTGATGGGCGGCAGGGTGGGGCGCGGCTGAACCGCAACCCGACACGTTGGAGCGGCGTCCGCTCCACTCAGGTGCTCCCTTCTACCGCATCAGCAGGCACCCGCCGGTCACGTCGGCGAAGATCTCCATGAACTGCTCGGGGTGGTTCAAAAACGCGACGGACCGGGGCCGCCCGATGAGGTCGTAGAGCCCGACTTCTTTCTCGATGCCGATGTCCGGGACCTCCACCGGGTTGCAGTAGCGCACCGGCGGGGCGTCGGGGTAGTGCGGGTTCTTCACCAGGGCCCCCCCCTCCATCTCGTAGTAAGCGGCGCCCTGGAGGTCCACGTAAGGGCCGTAATTGCTGGAAAACTCCGTCGAGACCAGGTTCGCCATCGCAAGGTCTTCCCGACCCGGGTTGATGGTCACATGACCGTACCCCGGCGGGATCAGGATCTTGTCGCCGACGGTGCCCTCGATCATCACCACGTCGCCGGCGTTCTCGGTCTGGAGGAGGTAGTGGCCGGTCCCCGAAAGCACCTCGTAGATCTCCGGGTAGAGCGTCCCGGCCGGGTTCACGGTGTGGTAGTGTCCCTTTGTCTTGACATACTCCCCGCAGAGAGTCCGGGCCGGAATGACGGTGATGTCGTAGCGGACATGGTGCTGCCGGAGCCACTCCTGATCGCTCTCGGTTCTGGCGAGATCCCGGTACATAAAATAGAGGGGCTGATCGGAGGTGCAGCCGGGATCGGCGAGAACCACTCGCATTTCTTCGATTGTCCTCACCTGAGGCTCCGGTTTTGGCCCGTCCCAGTACCCGTTCATCACTTTTTCTTACGGTACACGAATATATAATACCCTGCTCCGATGACGACGGCCGCAACAATGACGATGAAGACCGAACTCGTGAAGGCGGCACTACTCTTCTGCAGTGCGACCGGGACCTTCATCGTGTCCGAGATCTTGCTGTTGTCGAGTTCGTCACGGTAGCGGATCTCGGAATCGATCCCGTATTCCTTCTCGGTGCCGTCGCTGTCGATGCTCACTTCGAACCGTGCCGTTGCGGTCTCTCCAGGGGCGAGGTCGCCAAGGTAGGCGGTGTCATCGCTGCTGGTGAAGGGGTCAACGGTGCTGATCCGGGCCTGGGCATTGTAGGCCGTTGCATCGCCGGTGTTCTTATACACGACCTCAAGGACGCTCTTGCCGCCCAGATTGAGTGTTTTCATCGGGGAGACAACCTCAAAGGCGATCTTTCCGCCGACGGGAAAGCCTATCGTCACCGGCTTGGAAGTCACGGTCGTCTGCTCGTAGTTCTCATAGGTGACCGCGACGTCCAGCGGATACGACTGGGGCTCGGCGCTGTTGGCGACCGAGACCTTGAACTTCACGTCAACCACTTCTCCGGGCTCGAACGTCCCGAGGTAGGCGCTGCCGTCGGTCGGGATGAGCGGGCTTGCGCCGTTCCTCACGATCTTCGCGACGGCGTTGTGTGCCGTGTCATGGCCGATGTTCTTTAAGGTCAGGTAAACGTAGCCTTCCGTGCCGACGTTCAGCGACTCGGACCGCACGTCCGTGACCTCGATGCGGAGATCTGGCGTGACCCGCACCGAGAGCGGCAGGGTCACGGTCTTTGTCTGGTAGTTGTAGCGGAGAACGTCGCTCCCGTACTCTTCTGCATCCTGCAGGTATTGGTAGGTCACGAGAAGCGGCAACGTGTAGGTGCCCGGTTCTGCGGAATCCGCCACCTTCACGTCGAATGTGGCAGTCCGGGAGGCGCCGCCCATGATGTCGCTCAAGAACTGGGGGTCCGTCTTGACGGTGAACGGTGTGTCGTCGCTCTTGAGCGCCACCGTGACCAGTTTCGCGGTGTTCGGCAGATCATCGGGGGCGATGAGCGTCGAACCGACGATCTTGTGGGTATTTACGCCGCTGTTGGATAGAACCACCGTCAGACCTGTCTCGGCGCCCGGTGCGAACTCATTGGTGCCGGCTATCGTAGCAGATAGTTCAGGGTTTCCATAGAGGTACTTGACCCCTGCCGCTGACCCCGGCACAGCCAGGAGTGCCAGCAGGAGGAGCAATACTGTTGCATGCTGCCAACGCATCTCTTCACCTTGTTGTTTTTTTAACAACAACATTTATTGCTGAACAGTATATATATATGCTGGATGAAGGTTCCCCGAGATATTTCAGGTGCTCTTCTCGAATCTCTTAAAGCGTTGGGACTTACGAAGTACGAAGCCCTTGTGTACATCGGACTCCTCCGGGTAGCTGGTGCGACCGCGACGGAGGTTCACGAGACCTCCGGTGTACCGCGCGCGTCCGTCTACCCGGTCCTGGACCGACTCATCGAGAAGGAGCTGGTCAGTGTTTCCCACACAACGCCTAAGCGGTTCGATGCGATTCCCCCCGACCGGGGTATCGAGAACCTGATGCACCGGATCGAAGCCGATGCAGAGAGCGCTAAACTGGCCCTCGATACAATATACCGGGAGAAGGGCCCGGAAGTCCGGGGGAACCAGGAGTTGATCTGGACGATCTATGGCGAGGAGAACATCAGGACCCGCCTTGCCGATATGTTTAAACATGCGGAACAGAGCGTGGCGATGCTCGCAACGTGGGAACTTCTTCAGGGGAGTGTGCTTGAGGTCCTTACGTCCGTTCCCGAATCCGTAGATGTCGAGATCGTCACCGATTGCTGGAAAGGCGAGCAGCCGCCCCGATTCCGGATACGGCTCCCGCTTTCCGAGTCCTTTCACGAGGTCCGTTCCGCGCAGGGAAAGCCCCTGCCGTATGAGAGGTCCGGCGTCTTCCTGGTAGACAACACCCGGACACTGGTCTGGCTGGGCTCGAAGAGCGAGCAACCCTCAGCCCTTTATTCAGAATCTGCGGGGCTCGTCCAGTTCGTCAGGCGGCACCTTGCGAGCGTCACGGAGCACATGAGTGCCGCGGGTCAATAATCCTCCAGGTAGCCCATCTCCCGGATATCGATCAGTCCTTTCAGCGCCCGGGTCACGACCGGCCTTCCTGCCTCCCTGACGGCTGCCATCGCGTTTGTGCCTCCGACTATCGCCACGCCCATGTATTGCGGGCTTACCGGAACCCCGAGCAGAGGGACGTTCGGGGCGCCGACGTCCAGGATGCCGGAGAACCCGATAGCCGAGAATTCGTCGAGCACCGTCCCCACGAGTTGTTCGGCCTCCATGTGGCACTCCCGGATGTTTGCAAGGATGCTGCCGTTCCCGTGGCGCATGACGCCGAGGATCGAGGTGGTCTCCTGGGAGATCAGGACCTCGAGGGGGTCGAGCGTGGTGTCGCGGTAGAGGATCATGCTCGTGAACCGTTGCGCGACCCTTCCGCTGACTTCGACGACCCCCCCGCCGATCGGGTTGAGCGGGATGCCGCGCTGGAGGAGGAGGGCATCGAGCGTGATGCTGCACAGCGTGCAGATCCCGTGATGGCCGTCGGGCACAATATAGCCGCCGACATGTTCTCCCGGTTCGGAGACCCGGATCCGGTCGCTGATGGTGATGCCTGTTCTGTGGGCCTCTTTCATGATGGCGAGCGCAAACTCGAGGTCCCGGCTCTCGATGAGCGAGAGGTTGTAGATAATTGTCCCGGCATCCTCCTCCGGGCGGTAGGTCACCCTGAGCGCGTACTCCTCGATACGGTGATTGGTGAATTTCAGGGGGACATGCATTATACGATCTCTTGTGCGGCAGGGGAAAAAAGGGTTGCTTTCGGTGATGAGATCTCAAGGGTGTTTCCACGGCCCCGGGGCGGTACCGGGCGGGGTAAGTGGTGGGTGCCCCTCGAGAGATGACCGGGTAAGCGTGACGGCACGGAGTGCGTCCTCCTGGCAAATGTATTCTTGGACCGCGTCCGGTGCAGATCTCTGTATCGGCGCCCGTATAACCTCTGATACGAGGCAAGCATGACGAATGAGATGCGGAATCGAGTTGCGGAAAGATGTCCGAAAATAGTGGGGTTAGGGATTACACGACGGTGTTTAGCGTATCGACCAATTCAGTCAGCATATGGAGGAACTCATCGATGGACATCTTGAAACTTGTGAGCATCCCCCGTTCCTCGGCGGGGAGATCGTGAACGGATATCCCGTTGACGTGAGCCTGAATCTGCTGGAGTTTGATCCGGGTATCTACAAACTCGGGTTTCGCCAGTTTTAGTTCTGATTTTGCGCCGGTCATATCTTTCCTGTCGGCGTACTCCTCGGCTTTGAGCATATGCTCCATGCCGTCGGCAAGATCGGTTTTCACTACATTGCAGAGGTCTTTTGCCGCCGTGCACATCACCACGCACGCATCGATCGTCCGCTTCTCTTCATCGTTTGCCGGCTCGATGGTGTAGAGGACCTTCACTGCCTCATCGAGATCGACCTCCGCACCGGCAAACTGGGCTTTAATGAATCCAAGGTTTTCCCGGTTCCATTCCAGATCTTCGACCTCTGCTATCTTCTCATCGGCCGACTCTATCAGTAGAGTTGCCTGTTCCAGTTTTTTTTCCGTATCAGAGATACAGCCGCATACTAGAGCGACGGTCAGAAAACAGAGGATGCAGAGAGTAAAAAGTTGTTTTTTTGCCATTCACTCGCCTTGATGCAACTAACGTCTATTGGGGTAATATTTTTTTCGAAAAGCACGCAAACGTGCCGGAGCCGGGAGTTACGCTGAATCTCTTTTAATCGGAAAAAGGTATCTTTATCCCCTGGAGGGCATTCCCGGCAGAACACCTTCTCCTCCGGGAAGGTGCCCTGAGCCACTCCGGCCGTCCTTATTTTTTATTTCCGTCAACCCGCTCATAGAATCTCTAGATTTTGTTCCGGAACCTCATCCGAATTTTTATTGACATCCACTCGAAGAAATCACGACCCACGGCCGCTCTCACGACGCAACCGTTTGCCTGCTCCTGTTGCGAACTGATGATTGACTCTGATAGTGCGCGGTCCGCCTGCCTGACCGACTCCCAGCCTCCGCTCTCCACGCCAGCCGGCCGACGAAAGGGAAAACTAATTCAACCTCCCTGTGGTATTGTATGGTGAATGGAGAGAGGGACTCGGGAAAAAGCCCGGAACGTGCTGAAGCGGATCCTTGTCGCGGCCTCCTACGATGTCGAAGAGGTCGGCGAGCCGCTGGATCTCTCCGCAATCGGGAGTGAAGACGCCCTGGTGGTGCTCTGCTCAGACGACCCGGAGACGATTAAATCTTTCGATTCGATGACCTACCGGCTACGCACCGGCGACGATGATGTGGTCTGCAGGAAACTGCTCTTTGCCCTTGATCCGGCGGTGCTGCAGACGGAGGACTGCATCCGGTGGGGTGCGGACGAGTTTGTCCGTTACGCGGGCAGGGCTATGCTTGCGGAGGTGCTCGGGCAGAACCTGATCCTGGACTTCGGCGAGCCGGCCCCCGTGATCCGGAGCGACCCGGCAGATCCCGCCTCTCCGCCGGAGGCGGAGGGTCCGGAAGCGGGGCCCGACCTGCCTCACCTCCCCGCCCAGGTTACTGAAAAGCGCGCCTGCGGCATCGCCGGGCTGCACGGGTCTGCGAAGTGCCGGTTCATCCCGTACTGGAGTTACCACTATGTGAGCACCGGCGAGCGCGAGGTGAAGGACCGGCTGGTCTCTTTTGATTCCGAAGCATCCGGGGCCATAAATGCCATCAACGGCTTGAAGATGGAGATCCCCCCCGGCGCCGTCGAGCGCGGGCCGGTCCCGTTCGGCTCCGAGATCTCATCGGCGCGGCTCGTGCGTGAGGACGTCGAGGAGCAGCTCGTGCGGGATGTCATCGACCGGCTCACCCAGCGGGTGCGATTCCGCTACGAGAAGGGCGATGCCATCTTCTACGAGGAGAAGACCCTCAAACCCGACCGGAACAACATCAAGGTCGACCTGGAGATCATTTACGTGCCGGTCTGGCAGGTGCGGGGAGGAAGCAAGATCGTCGAGATCAACGGATCCACCGGCGAAATCCTCTCGATGCCGATGGACGAGGGCGTCGAACTTCTGTAGGTAACCATGATCGTCGTCATCGGCGGCGGACCCGCGGGAAGGTTCGGGGCGATGCACCTGGCACAGGCCGGGAAGGAAGTCCGGCTCATCGAGCAGCGCAGGATCGGCGGCCAGTGCCTCCACGAGCGATGCATGCTGGTTTGCGCCTTAAACGACGTCGCGCGGCTCATCGAGTACGCCCGGACCCAGAAGGACCTCGGCATCCTCGACTCGGTCCCGGCCGTCTCCTATCCGATGATCCGGAGACGGGTCTGTGAGGTCCAGGAGAAACTCTCCTCGGTCCTCGATGCCGAGACCCGCGCGGCGGGTGTCGAGGTCGTCTACGGGGCCGAAGGCCATCTGGAAGGCAGTCGGGCCTTCATCGACGATGAAGAAATCCGGGCCGATGCGGTCCTCGCGGCCACCGGGTCGCGGGCGGCAATCCCCGCTGTCCCCGGCACCGATCTTTTCGGCGTCTACACCTACCGGACGCTTTCGGCGATGCCCGACCTCCCCCGGCGTATGGTCGTTATCGGCGGCGGAGTGGCGGCAGCGGAGTTCGCGCATATATTCCGGGCATTCGGGTCCGAGGTTGAGATCGTCGCCCGGCACGGGCTGCTCCGGGACCTCGATCCGAAGGTGCGCTCGGCCGTTTTGCGCGATCTTGCCGGGGTTTGCATCCGCGAGGGGACCCCTGTCGCGAGTATCGAAGGTGCGGGAAGGGTCCGGTCGGTCCTCCTCTCCGACGGCGGGGAGATCGAGGCCGATGCCGTCCTGCTTGCTACCGGGCTCGTCCCCCGGTCGGAATCGCTGCAGGGTCTCCGCAAAGGCCCGGACGGCGCAATCATCGTTGACCGGCAGATGCGCACGAGCGTGGAGAACGTTTACGCCGCCGGCGACGTCATCGGCCCGCCCTATCTCACCCCGGCCGCCCGGCGGGAGGGTGTGGTGGCGGCCGAGAATATCCTCGGCCGCGACACCGTCATGGACTACGAGGGCATCCCTCAGGCGCTGAGCCTCCGCTACGACTACGCCTTCGCCTCGACCGGCGCCGACGGGGGCGTCACCCTCTCGGCCCCGGCACCTGCAGGCCCCGGCTCGTTCTGGGACGTGACGAAGGGCTGGGCCGGGCTTACCCAGATCCGGGTCGATCCGGAGACCGGCTGCCTTATCGGGGCCGCTGCCGGCGTCCCGGGGGCATCGGCTCTCCTTTCTTACCTCGGCTACCTGATGAAGCGCGGCATCACCGTCTACGATTTCGACGATATCGTCGAGGTCCACCCCTCGACCGACGGCGTCTCCGGACTCTCCCGCTACGCTGCCGGAATGCTTCGGAAGAAAAAGGGTTGAACTGTTCCGGCAGGCTTCTACAACTGCCGGAGCATCTGCCCGAACTTCGGGATAAAGTCTTTTTTCCGGGACATGACGCCCTCAAGCCGGGCGGGCTGGTCCCGCAGGTTCAGTTTATTGATGCAGGCCTCGTCTCCGGCGGCGAAGAGGTCGCTTGCATTGCTAAAGACATTGGTAAAGAGCGCTAAGAAGCAGTCGACCCCCATCGTCGTCCGCAGGTGTTCGAGCTCGGCGCGGATCTCGTCGGCACGGGTCTCTGCGAACGTAAACGACGACGCCATCACCTGAGACACCATGATGCTCCGCCCGAAGAGGTTGTAGCGCTTCATGTCCCGGGTGAGGAGTTCCTCCATCGGGAGGGCGTCGAGATCCATGCCCCTCTGGATCAGTTCGGGCCCGAACTCGGCCGGGTCGACGCCGGCGATCCCCGCGAGGTAGTCCGCCGCCCGGATATCCCCCGGCGTGGTCGTCGAGAGTTTCATCACCATCGTATCCGAGAGGACCCCCGCGAGGAGGAGGCCGGCGGTCGACGGCGTGGGCTCCACGTCGGCCTCGATGAACTTGGTCGTCACGATCGTCGAGGTCGATCCTACGGGATCGTTGAGGAACTTCACCGGCTTGAGGGTGGATATTGCGCCGAGGCGGTGGTGGTCGATGATCTCCAGGATGTCCGCCTGTTCGATCCCGTCCACGGCCTGAGAGTACTCATTGTGGTCGAGCAGGATCACCGACTTCTGGACGTCCTGCATCAGCGTCGTCCGGGATACAAGCCCGATGTGCTTTCGGTTTTCATCGACGACACATGCCGTCCGGAACTTGGAGTTTGAGACGACGCTTTTTGCGAACTCAAGCGAGTCTTCCATCCGCACCGTGGGAACGTCGGTCTCCATGATCATGCTCGCCGGCAGGGAGAGGCTGATCATCTTGCCGACGCTGAATGCGTCAAGCGTCGTCGCGAGCACCGAAGCCCCTCTTTCCCGGGCGGCGGCGATCACCCGCTCGCCGACCGGCGCCCCTTCGGCGATGATGAGCGCGGCGACCCCTGCCGATATCAGGGCAAGTTGGGCCGGTTCATTATCCCCGACGATCGCGATGTCGTCCGGCGTCATCCGGGAGAGGGTGACGTGCAGAGCATCGATGACGGTGTAGACCCGGCCCTCCCCGAGCATTTCACGCGCCGGCACGACGACCCGGGCGTCGAGGATGCGGGCGAGCGTTTCAAGCGGCATCGGGATGAGCGAGAGCCGCTCCCGGGGGTTCTTCCGGACGTATGCCCGGGCGAGGCCGTACTCGCTGACGAGGCCGACCAGCGTCTCCTCTTCGTCCGTGATCGGCATGTTCCGCATGTCGTAGGTATCCATCAGGGCGGCGACGTCGATCGTCGGAACGTCCTTCCTGACGCTCCGGGTATCGAGCGGTATATCGGACACGGCGGGCTCGACGCTTGCTATGTAGACCGGCGCCTCAGCGTTGAACGTCTCGAGCGCAAAACTCGTCTCCGCATTTATCTCCCCGCACCGCGCGGGGATGTACTTCCCCGGCTCGGCGTGGTTGCGGAGTTCCGCGTAGCCGATGACGCTGCAGATGCTGTCGGTATCGGGCTGCTTGTGGCCGATGATATAGATGTTGTTCTGTCCCATGTTTCCTCGGACCCCCGTCGTCAAATGCTTGTTTTTAGAGGTTATCTCTCTGCCGTCAAAGGCTTTATGCCGAATCGCGGGAGCAGGGTTGAAGCAGGAGTTCCCATCGTTCTCCCATGTGGACTCACGACCGTCGAAGACGAAGCAACTCCGGGGCTGTGCCGAAGCGGCCCGACAGATCTTCGAAGGTGACGGACCCCCGGGTCGCAGTTCGCTCGTACCTCCTCTGGCCCTGGAACCGGGCCTTCCTGCCGTATTTTTCGGTTTGCTCATCTCTTCCGAGAATGATACGGCCACTTTTGATTAAGACCGAAGTGAATATCCTTTCTTTAAGGTGGAGTGCAGATGGCCGCTTTCTTCCCGAAGGGGTGCCTCGGTGCCGTTGCAATTGGGGACGGGTATCTGTGGACAGGCCCGTGCATTGTACGGGCTTTTCGTCCCTGATCTCTCACTACAGGAAGAATATATATGGAAAAAGAAAAGGAGAATAACCCCATTTCCCTGCTTCGCCGTTTTGCCCGGCCATATAAGGGCAAATTCGCCGCTTCGGTTTTTCTGGCGGTTCTGGGCGTTGCCTCGGGGCTTGTTCCGTATCTCGCCGTGGCGCGGATGGTTGTCGGGCTGCTCGCCGGGGAGGGGGGGATCTCGTTTTATCTGTTCTGGTGCGCCGTCGCGGCGGCCGGATACCTGGGCAAGGCGCTGCTTGCAAACTGGTCGACGACGATCTCCCATACCGCCACGTTCATGACGCTGCGGGACATCCGCAAAAGCCTGGTTTCAAAGCTTTCCCGGATGCCGATGGGCGCCCTGCTGGACACACCCTCCGGCCGGTATAAGGACGTCATCGTGGACCGGGTAGAGGGGCTGGAGCCTACCCTTGCGCACATGCTGCCCGAGATGACCGCCAGCATCCTTGGCCCGATCCTGCTGTTCGTGTTCCTTTTTGTGCTGGACTGGCGCATGGCGCTTGTATCCCTCATTACGTTGCCGGTGGGAATGATCTTCATGGTGCACGTCATGAAGACCTATCCTGCACAGTATGCCGGGTCGGTGGAGGTCGGAAAAAGGATGAACAGCGCGGTGGTGGAGTATATCGGCGGCATCGAAGTCATCAAGGGGTTCAACCAGAGCGCCAGATCCTACCAGAAGTATGCCGACGCCGTCAACGACAATGCGGCCTATTTCTACAACTGGATGAAGAGCTGCCAGCTTCCGCACGCCGCGTTCTTCGCCATCTGCCCCGCCACCCTTACGACCGTACTGCCGATCGGCTTCTTTTTTTACGCGAACGGCAGTCTGCCGGCGCCCGAATTCATTACCGTGATCATCCTCTCGCTCGGGATTATTGGGCCCATTCTCACTGCCATCAACTTTACCGACAGCATCGCCGCGATGGGGACGGTAGTGCAGCAGGTGGACGACATCCTCTCCGCGCCGGAGCTTGGGCGCCCCACAAAGGACGCGAAGATCTCCGATCCGACCATCGCCCTGAAGAACGTCTCCTTCTCCTATCATGAAAACAGCGCCGAGCCCGCGCTCTGCGGCGTCGACCTCACGATCCGTCCCGGCACGGTCACGGCGCTGGTCGGCCCGTCCGGCAGCGGAAAGTCCACCATCGCCAGGCTGATCGCGGGCTTCTGGGACGTGACGGAAGGCGAGATCATGATCGGCGACGTCAATTTAATGGAGATTCCCCAGCGCCAGCTTTCGAGCCTTATCTCCTACGTGGCGCAGGATAACTATCTCTTCGACGATACCGTCCGCGAGAACATCCGCATGGGCCGACGCTCGGCCTCCGACGCCGAGGTGGAGGCTGCCGCAAAGAACGCCGGATGCGACGCGTTCATCCGCGGGCTGGAGCACGGCTACGATACCCGCGTCGGCGGGGCGGGCAGTCACCTCTCCGGCGGGGAGCGTCAGCGCGTCGCCATCGCCCGCGCCATGCTCAAGGACGCGCCCATCGTCATCCTTGACGAGGCGACGGCTTACACCGATCCCGAAAACGAGGCGGAGATCCAGCGGTCGGTGTCCAGGCTGGTGGCGGGAAAAACACTGCTTGTTATCGCACACCGGCTCTCCACCGTGACCGATTCCGATCAGATCGTGCTCGTAAATAAAGGCAGGGTCGAGGCGAACGGAAAACATGAGGAACTGCTTGCCGCTTCGGAACTGTACCGAACTATGTGGCAGGCGCACATCGGCGTAAGGGATGGTGCATAAGGATGATAGGCGTATTAAGAAAGATCTGGGCGTTTGCAGGCAACAAGCAGAACGAGATCAAAAAATCCGTGATTATAGACTTTTTCAACGCTGTATTCTACGCGTTGATGTTTGTCGCCATCTTTGTCGTTTTGAACGCGCTGGTCACAGGAAGTACCGACATGCGGGTCGCCTGGGCGGCGCTCGGCCTGATGCTGGCAAGCATTCTCGGGAGGATCGTAACGCGGTACTTCTCCATGCTGCAGCAGACCAACGCGGGCTACTTCATGGTTGCCGAAAAGCGCATTCGGATCGGCGACAAACTGAAGGTTATCCCGATGGGGTACTTCAACCAGAACAGCCTGGGGAACATTACGGCGATGGCCACGACGATTCTGGGCGACGTGGAGAATCAGGCGCCAAGGGTTCTGGTGCTGGTGCTGGGAGGACTGATCACCACCGTGGTGTTTACCCTGGCAATACTCCTTTTCGACTGGCGGATCGGCCTCGTCGTGGCGGCCGGCCTCCTGGTGTTTCTCTGGACCGCGTCGCTTACGGAAAGGCGCTCACGCAGCGATTCGCCCAGACGTCAGGCCGCGCAGGAGGGGCTGGTGGAAGCCGTGCTGGAGACCGTCCAGGGTATGGGCGTCGTGAAAGCCTTTAGCCTGGATGCAGAGCGGGACAAAAAAGTGGACCGGGCCATCGAAGAGAGCTGTGCGAAAGAAACAGCGCTCACGAAGGCCCTGACGCCGTATAACGCCCTGCAGCAGGTCGTGCTCTGGCTGTTCTCGGTCGGGATTATACTCGCGTCCATTCTGTTTTACCTCGGGGGCAGTATGACGCTTGTCGTCTGCCTGATGATGCTGATCGTGTCGTTCGTGGTCTTCGAACAGCTTCTGTCTGTGGGAAACGGCGTGGCCCTGCTGCAGCTGACGGCGGCCTCCATCGACCGGGCCAACGAGATCGACAGGGTGCCCGTGATGGGCGAGGGCGGGAAGGCTATTGCGCCCAGGAGCTTTGACATCGAATTTGAGAATGTCGGCTTTTCCTATGGGAAGCGGCCGGTGCTCCAGGACGTGAACTTCAAGATCCCTGAAGGGACCACGACGGCTATCGTGGGGCCGTCGGGCAGCGGCAAGACGACGATATGCAACCTGATCGCGCGTTTCTGGGACGTGGATTTCGGCAGCGTCAGGATCGGCGGGCGGGGCGTGCGGGAATACACTCCGGACAGCCTGCTCTCAAACATCAGCATGGTGTTCCAGAACGTGTATCTCTTCAACGACACGATCGAGAACAATATCAAATTCGGCTCTCCGTCTGCGACTCACGAGCAGGTGGTGGAAGCGGCGAAGAAAGCCTGCTGCCACGACTTCATCACGGACCTGCCGGATGGCTACGATACCGTTCTCGGGGAGGGCGGCGCCACCGTATCGGGCGGCGAGCGGCAGCGCATCTCCATCGCCCGTGCGTTGCTCAAAGACGCACCCATCGTGCTGCTGGACGAGGCGACCGCGAACGTGGACCCGGAAAACGAGGACCAGCTTCAGCGTGCCATTGAATCCCTGACAAGGGAGAAGACCATCGTCATGATTGCCCACCGCCTGAAGACGGTCCGAAACGCCGACCAGATCCTTGTACTGAACGGCGGCAGGGTCGTGCAGCGGGGCACCCACGAGGAACTGCTTTCCCGGCCTGGCTTTTACGCCGATTTCGTGGATGCACGCAAGAAGGCGATCGGCTGGAAACTGGGCGGGACTGTCCCGGCCGCCGGATGACGGGGAGGAGGAAGATGATTCCGCTTAAGGGTGTACAGGAGACGATGCTGATACCCCTTGCCATTAAGGCAAGCGAAACAAAACGGCCCAATGCAAGGATTCACGATCTCAAGGCTGTGGAGATCATAGAAACGTTGAACCTGGATACTTCCAGATATGATATATTCATGAGCCACGAGGGGGTCGTGGCGAGGACCATTCTCTTCGATGAGGCCGTCAGGCGCTATTTGAAAAAATATCCCCGATCTGTGTGTATTTCTATCGGCTGCGGCTTTGATTCGAGATTTTCAAGAGTTGACAACGGAGTGCTGACCTGGTATGATCTGGACTTCCCCGAGGTGATCTGCGCCAGAAAACAATTCTTCCCGGAGCAGGAAAGGGTGCATTTGATAGCGAAATCCGCTCTGGATTCTTCATGGCCCCTGGAAGTAAAAAAAGGCGAGAAAACCATTATTCTCCTGGAGGGGGTGCTCATGTATTTTAACGAGGAGGAGGTAAGGCAACTGTTACGGATTATAAAAGACAATTTCGCTGATGTCATATTGCTGGCAGAGTTGATGCCGCCGATTTCAGCAAAAGGCAGCAAGTTGCATGATACCGTCAAAAACACGGAGGCTACCTTCAAATGGGGCGTAAAGTCGGGGAAAGAGGTCGAAAAACTCTGCGATGGCTTGAAGCTCGTTGATGAAAAGAGTTTTAATTGCGAGATGAAAAAACACTCTCTCAGAGGCAGACTGTTCGCCTCCCTTCCTGTTATTCGAAATTTTAACGACCGGCTCGCTATCTTCACGTTGAATTGGAGAGGACAGGATGTTTAGTTCACAATCCGCACTCCTCCGGCACTTTGCATCCAATTGCATTCGTATTAACGAGAATAACAAAAATTACAACTGATCTCTGACTCCGGTCCTCCGGACAATCGCTGATTGGGTAGACCCCGTAGGGGAAAAGGAATGATAAGCGCCCTTATCTTTCTCATCGGCCTAAAAGCGGCTAAAAACGACATTACTCAGTGTTACGGCGAATCATTCTATAAGGATTTCAAGGCCAGAGCAAAGCGGGAGTACCGGGCGATACGCCCGCAGGTGCCCGATATAGGCGACAGCATATTCAAATTCAACTATGCTTTTACCCCCGCGTACATTGCATGGTATCGGTCGTTCCGGGTCATGGGGCTGGACAGAGCCGGCACTGTTGAGTTGATCTGGAGCATAAACGAAGATATGATTCGGCTCATTCCGTCATGGCTGCTAAAACGATATGGGACGAAAATATACCTTGGCGGGTTTAGAAAGAGAGCGCCCGGGCATGCCGTGAAGTCGGCTCAAAACGACCTGCATAAATATGATTACAAAATCCGGTTTCGTGAGATCGACGGCAACGCCTTTGAAATCGATATCTACGCATGCGGGATGAAAAAGTTATGTGAGAAACTGCATGCTTCGGACCTGTTGCCGGGCGTTTGCCGGCTCGACTATCTGGTCTCTCACTATATGGGCTGCGGGTTTTACCGGACCAAAACACTCGGTGACGGCGACGATTGCTGCAATTGTCGATACGAGATGATGGGAGACTGTGCGTGGGAGCCGGAGCGGGGATTCGAAGACAGGAAATAATCTATGAGGGAAGAGGACGTATTGAAGAAAAATAGGCGCATTGCTAAAATTGAGGTTAGAAACCTCTACCCAGGGGTGATCCCTTGAACGATGGGATAATTTGCCCGTGGTGGGCAGGGCATATGCTGGCCGGTCCGGTGCGCGGGCTGTTTCACAGCCCCTACCGCATAATAAAGCCTTATCTATCCGAAGGCATGACCGTCATGGACGTCGGCTGCGGGATGGGGTTTTTTACTGTCCCGATGGCGAAGATGGTCGGCCGCACGGGGAGGGTTATCGCCGTCGACATTCAGCGGCAAATGCTTGCGGGTATGGTTCGGTATGCAGGCAGGGAAACTGTAGCAGACCGGATTGAACCGCACCTGTGCGGCGCGGATTCCCTGCGCGTCGAACGGTGGAACGGTACGGTTGACTTTGTCCTTGCTTTTATGATGCTGCACGAGGTTTCCGATCAGGAGCGGATGATCCGGGAGATGCACAGCGCGCTTAAACCGGGCGGCAGGCTCCTGTTCGCGGAGCCGGTCATCCATGTCGGCAAAAAGACGTATGACGGAGAACTCTCCGGAATGAAAGCCGCGGGTTTGCGCGTGGCGACCGTCCCGAAAATCCCGATCTGCAGGGCTGCCTTGCTGGAAAAACCGTGCTGTATGGATGAGGGGGTCATCGAATGCCCAGTTTAACATATCGGATTACGGAACGATTGATTGCTTTATCCGGGGCCAGGCGGATGATGGCAAAGGAAGGTGAGGCGTTTTCGAAGATGATCATGAAAATGGGGCGGAAACAATCGGTCAGGGTGCCCCGTTCAATCAATAAAAAATGCGATCTCTCGGAAGGGAAGATAGGCAAACACAGGTACTTTGTCATTTCAAAGAAAGATGCGAAGCCCCGGAGAGCAGTTTTGTATCTGTTTGGCGGCGGATATGTTCTGCCCCCGGATAAAGGCGATTTTCTGTTTGCCGTGGAAACGGCAGAAGCAACGGATGCAGAGGTGTGGTTCCCGGTATATCCTCTTTTGCCCCGCTACAAATTGGTGGATGCCGTCAGGATGGTGATGGAGATCTATGGGATGATGCTGGAGCGCTTCCCGGCCGAACAGATAACCTTCATCGGTTTTTCTTCCGGCGCCGCACTGGCCTGTTCCGTGTGTATACAGAACAAACAGGAGGGCTTCAGGTATCCAATGCCGAGCAGCCTCATTTTGGTATCGTCGGGAACGCAGCTGCCGCCGAGCGGGGAGCAGATGAGAGAGATGGAGCGGCTGGCGCCTAAAGACCCGATGATACCTCCCTCCTTTTTTCAAAACATCGGCCCGCTCTTAGCCGCGCAGGAAGACCGGTACCTCCTGTCGCCCGCGCTGTATGACCTGACAGGCTTTCCCAAGCTGGTTCTTTATTACGGGACGCATGAAGTTATGCTGGCCTTTTTACCGGCCATGCAGGCCGCTGCCGGACGGGCAAACGTGGAATGTACGGTACATATCGGGGAAGGCCTGTGCCATTGCTGGCCCATGCTGGGTTTTACAAAAGAAGGCAGGCAAAGCAGAGAAGAAATATATTCATCCGTCGTTGAACCGCGCAAAAGCCATGCGGCCCTCACCGGAGGGATGAATCAGGAAGGTACAGGAAAAGCCTGAATCCGCAGGCTGACACCGTGCAGCTGATCGACCTTGCGGTCAACTGCGTAAATCCTATGTTCTTTTTCGACTATCCTACGCCCACGCGCCGCTTTCCTGCGAAGGGAAGCAGGCCGTTCGTTTGAGAATGTTCCCCGAGGCTGCAGTCCGCCCGCACCTCCTCTAACCGTGGAACCGTCTCCTCCCATCGTATCTTCGGTTTGCTCACCTCTTCCGAGAATGATGCGGCCACTTTTGATTAAGACCGAAGTGAATACTCTTCCTTGAAAGGAGTGCAAATAGCCGATTTATCCCCGGACGAGTGCACGGGTTCTGCTGCAATCCGTTGTTCGGGCTTTTCATTCGTGAGATCTGACAAAAGGAGAAATGTACATGGTTTCTGCGAAAGGAGATGCGGCTCGGAATTATGGGATCTCCCCGAAAATACAGACGAAACGGCGTAAGATAGGAGCGTGCTGCAATTGACTATCCTGAAGAATTTTTTTCAAAATGCGCGAAAGCCTGAAAGCATAGGCGGCAGGCTGGCTCTGTCCATGATGAACGCCTTTCACAACCCCGTTGCGCTCTGGGGACTTACGCACCTTGAGATCCCGCCGGCAGCCAGGGTCCTGGACATCGGCTGCGGCGGCGGGAAAAATATCAGCAACCTGCTTTCCCGCGTGCCGCAGGGAAGCGTACACGGCGTGGACTACTCGCCGGTAAGCGTGGAAAAATCCAGACGCAAAAACAGAGCGGCGGTCCTTGCGGGACGGGTAAGCGTCCTGCAGGCAAGCGTCTCCTCCCTGCCTTTTGAAGACGGGGAATTCGACATAGCAACCGCGTTTGAAACCATTTACTTCTGGCCGGACCTGCTCCACGATTTCATGGAAGTCCGGCGCGTCTTAAAGGAAAACGGCGTTTTTTTCATCTGCAATGAGGCCGCCCGCCCGGAGGACGCTGAGAACTGGATAAAAATGCTGGATCTGTCTGTATACACCAGGGAGGATCTGTCCAGAACACTCCTCAAAGCCGGATTTTGCGGCATATCCTGCTATGAACATCCAAACGGGAGATGGCTTTGCGTAACCGCGCAAAAGCCATGTGGACCTCGCCGGAGGGACAAATCATGAAGGTGCAGGAAAAGCCTGATGCGTTCGCCTATCTCCATTGGGACGAAAACGGCGTTTTGCTGGATATCGGCTGCGGCAGCGGTACACTGGCCGTCGGGGCGGTAAAATTTATCCACATTCTGCGTAACTGGAAAGGAACTTCATGCTATGGGAGAAGCAACCACCGTATTGAATAAAAACCTTGTTCTCAAATCATTATCCGCCGTCGTTCTGGTTGCGGCCCTGATCTTCATCTGCGCGGGCAAATGGCTGTTCTGGCAGGGCATCCTGTATTCCTTACTGATGATATCCATGTTTATTGTTTCATTCCTTTTCGTCGCGCATAACCCCGGTCTGATCAACGAAAGGCTGAAGCCGGGCCCGGGCGCCAAGGCATGGGATAAAATCTATCTGGCGCTTTCAACGCTTCTTTTTTTCATCACCATCAGCCTTTCCGCGCTGGATTCCGGGAGGCTCGGCCTGTCCCCCGAGCTGCCGGCGGCTGTGTATGCGGTCGCCTCCGTTGTTTACATTGCGGGCAATCTGATCTTCGCCTGGGCCAAGGGGACGAACAATTTCTTCTCTTCGGTCGTGCGCGTACAAAAGGAGCGGGGCCACGCAGTATGCCGTGACGGCCCCTACCGCTACGTCAGGCATCCCGGTTATCTGGGCGGATTTTTATATATGGCCGTCACGCCGCTGCTCTTGGGCTCGCTGTGGGGGCTGATCCCGACCGGCATCATACTCGTTCTGATGCTGGTCCGGACCGCGTTGGAAGACAGAACGCTTGCAGATGAACTCGAAGGATATCAGGAATGTCAGGCGAAGGTGAAATACAGGCTGATCCCGTTGGTCTGGTAAGCATGCATGCAGAATTTTCGCAGAAGAGCAGTTACAATCCCTCCTTCATCCTCTGCAGAGTTACCGGATGCACGGCGCCGCGGCCTCCCCGAAGATCAGGATGGCGACATATCGCTCGTCGGCATAATCATCGTCGTGCTTGTCGCGTTAGGGATAACCGGAGTAATTATCTACTCCCGAAGACGGACGTAACGGCAATGCCCATCATCCGGTTCGAGGACGTTAGCAAGATCTACCGGCTCCCGGCCGGCGACGTTGTGGCGCTCGATCACGTCTCCCTCACGGTGGAACCAGGGGAGTTCATCGCCGTGATGGGGCCGTCCGGCTCCGGAAAATCGACGCTCTTAAACATGATGGGCTGCCTCGACATCCCTACCTCGGGGAGGATCTACCTTTCCGGTCAGGATATCTCCGGGCTCGGCGACGACGCCCTCACCCGGCTCCGACGGGATCGCATCGGGTTCGTCTTCCAGAGTTTCAACCTCATCCCGCTGCTTTCGGCGGTCGAGAACGTCGAATTCCCCATCGTCCTCACCACTGGCCGGGCGGAGAGCCGGCGGCGGGCGGTCGAGGTTCTCGCGGCGGTGGGGATTACCGAGTCGCGCTTCACTCACACGCCGGGCGAGCTCTCCGGCGGGCAGCAACAGCGCGTGGCGATAGCCCGGGCGCTCGTGAACGACCCCGACCTCCTCCTCTGCGACGAGCCGACCGGGAACCTGGACTCGAAGACCGGGACTGCGATCATGGACCTCCTTGCGGGGGAGAACCGGGAGGGTAAGACGATTGTCATGGTCACCCACGACCCCAACGTCGCCGCATACGCTCACCGCACGATCCGGATCGTGGACGGGAGGCTCGCGTGATGTTTTTCTCGTTCGCGGTCCGGAACCTCCGGAGGCACTGGATACGTTCGGCGCTCTCGATCATCGGGATCATCATCGGCGTCGTCGCCATCGCATCTCTGGGCATCATGGCGAGCAGCATCAACCTCCTGCTCGCCAACGTCATCACCGACGTCGGGGACACCCTGGTGATCACGCCACATACTGCGATCGGCGAGACCTTCACCGGAGACCCGCGGACGGCTGTGGATGCCGCCATCCCTGCGCGCGAGGTCGAGGAGATCCGGCGGGCGGCAAACCCGCACCGCACGATCCCGGTGCTCCAGGGCGCGGATGAGGTGGAGTTCAGTCGCGGTGAGGGCGGTTATGCTCAGATCATCGGGCTCGCGCCGGAAGACATCCCCGTCCTGCTGAACATCGCGAAAGGACAGTACCTCCGGCAGAACCAGCCGGGTGCGCTCGTCGGGACCCATCTGGCCCGGGAGTACGGCATAAGCCCGGGCTCGAGGATCACGGTCGGCGAGGAGAGTATCAGGGTGGCCGGCGTGCTTACGGAGCGCGGACTTGCCGCCGATATCAACCCCGATTACGCGATCGTCGTCTCCGATACCTGGTACGAGAGCCACTTCGGAGTCGGGGACGGTTACTCGATGGTCGTCGTCCGGATCGGCGACATCGCCGAGATCGATCGGGTGAAGGGGGTGCTGGAGAACCAGTTCAACCGGCGCGAAGAAGTGGTGGACATCTTCGACTCGCGCGACATGCTCCGACAGTACGAGGAGATCTACCAGCAGATCACGGTGTTCCTTCTCGGAATCGGAGGGCTTTCGCTCATTGTCGCCGCCGTCAACATCCTCAACGTCATGTACATCTCGGTCACCGAACGTATCCGGGAGATCGGCGTCATGAGGAGCATAGGGGCCCGGAGAAGGGAGATTCTCCGTCTGTTCCTGTATGAAGCGCTGGTCCTCGGGCTCATCGGAAGCATCGTCGGCGGCATCGCGAGCGCCATCTCTGGCTACCTGATCAGTCTCGTCGCGGTCGAAGTCTTCACGGCCGGGACGACCTTCGGCGAGGGTTTCACAGTCTTTAATCTCAGTGCGGTCGGGTATATCGTCTTCGGGATAGCGTTCGGTATAGGAACGAGCATCGCCGCCGGGTTCTACCCGGCGTGGAAAGCCTCACAACTGACTCCGATCGAGGCGATGCGGCATAAATGACGGAGTGTGACGGGGCATGATCTTCTTCGATCTCGCTGTACGGAATCTCCGGCGGCACAAAGTCCGCTCGGTCCTCGCAACGGTCGGCATCATCATCGGTGTCGTCGCCATCGCATCCCTGGGCATCGTGGGCGCAAGCCTCTCGGGGCTCATCAGCGGGATGGTCTCCGACGTGAGCGACACCGTGCTCGTCACCCCGCACCTGGCGGCATCGAGCGGCGACCCCTTCGACCCTCGAAGTGCCCTTGCCGCGCGCATATCCGAAAGAAATCTGGGGCTGATAGAGAAGGCCGCCGGGCAGGCCCGTGTCGTCCCCATGATTCTCGCATCAGATCGGCTGCAGGTCAGGGATAAGGGCGGCTACGTGACGGTGTATGCCATGCCGGTGGCCGACATCCCCTTCCTTCTGCAGCAGGAAGCCGGGATCTACCCGCAGGGCGGGTCTTCGGGCGTGATGGTGGGCTCGCTCCTTGCCGAGGAACTCGACCTCCATCCGGGAAGCCGCGTCGAGGTCGGGGGTGAGAGCGTCCGCGTTACGGGGATCGCGGCGGAGCGGGGGATGGGAATCGACATCAACCCCGATTATGCCCTCATTGTCACGGAAGACTGGTACACGGAGCGTCACGGCGCCGGGGACTACAGCCGGGTCGTTGTGAAGGTCGACGATCTCTCTGAGATCGAGGGGGTGAAGGAGGCCATCGACCAGCAACTCAACCGCAGGAAAGAGGTCGTGGACGTCCTGGACTCGCGCGAGATCCTGGAACTCTATTACGAGACCCTCGACGCCATCAACATCTTCCTCCTTGGTATAGGCGCGGTATCCCTCCTCGTCGCCAGTGTGAGTATCTTAAATGTCATGTTCATCTCGGTCACGGAGCGGACGGCAGAGATCGGGCTGATGCGGAGCATCGGGGCGCGGAAACGGGAGGTGCTCTTCATGTTCCTCTACGAAGGCCTGGTTCTCGGGATCGCGGGAAGTCTCATCGGCGGCATCGTCAGCATAACGATCGGCTATTACGTCAGTGCCACGGTAGCGGAGTTCTTCACCGACTTCGCCGTATCGGGAGGGGCGGGAGTCCCTGTTTCCGTGGTGGCCGGCTACGTCGCCTTTGCGATGGCGTTCGGGACAGGGACGAGCATCGTCGCCGGGTTCTACCCGGCATGGAAGGCGGCGCACTTGAACCCTATCGAGGCGCTCCGCTACGAATGACGTGTCGTCGCCGGGCGCGGTCCCGGGAAGGCGGGGTGCTCATCCTCCCGGCGCAGGTTATTTATACCTGGCGCGAAAGGGGGGTGCGGTGAAGAACATGCTTTTTGTCCTGTGGTATAAGTTCGAACCGGAGCACGCTCATCAGGTCCTGGAACTCTGGAAACACTTCCAGTTCCCGTCCGATGTGAAAGTCCATCAGCGCTACCTCCTCATCGGGAGACACATGTCGGTCGCCGTCTTTGAAGCGCCGGACGAGCGCTCCATTCTGAAGGTCACCGCGCCGTTCAGTTCCTACGGGGTTGCTCACGTCGTACCGGCAATGCCGCTCGAAGAGGCGATCAAGACGATCTAACCCCGGCGCCGCACCACATATCGGTAATCCACCTCTTTTCCGGCCCTGCAAGGCTACCGTGCGGCTATTCCTGAGTTTTCCTGAAACGTCGCCGGCTCTTCGCCCGGACAGGGTTGCCGCGACCGGTCGGGGCACGATCCCGGGTCATCATGAGGGTGGGCAATCACGGCGATGTCTTGAGGTCATGCGTAATTTCATAGTTCTGGAAACCGGAAACTCTATGAGCACTCATTGGGTGATAGACTACCCTTGTCAGGGAAGTGCTCCGACCCTCATCCGGTCTCAATACGATAACAATACTCAAGTTGTGTGGAACGAATGTTGCAGATGATAACGTGGCTCAACAAGAACTTCAGCTCGCTTCAGCCGACGCGGGCGATCATCATGAGAGCGCTGCGCCACATGCGCCCCGCGGATCGAAAAAAACTCTTCTCTGAAGATCTCCCCGAGATGCGGACCGCTGAAGGGCGGTGGTTTGAGGCGATTGTTTACGAGATGATCCTCGACCTCTCACTTCAGACCGACCTCATCCATTCCGTCGTGGCCCGGGGGGCCGACGGCCCGGCGAGAGTCAAACATGCGCAACTCGGGCAGAACGGGCTCTTTTACTCGAATATCGGGGATATCAAGGTCAGAGGAAACGGGCAGGACCTCGCCGAGGTCGACATGGTGCTCGTCGATCATACCGGCGCGCTGACGTTTGGCGAGATCATCACTTCGCCTGCCGACTTAAAAGAGTTTGAGGCGGAGATCCGCTACAAGAAACAACTCTTCGGCTATCTTTACGGGCAACCGACGGTGCCGTTCCTCCTCATCTCCTCGGTCGACATATCCCGTACAGCCGTCGTCCGTCGCCTCCTCCGGGAACCCGACAACGTCCTCCTCACGACGCCCACCTGCGAGGACTTAAAATCCCTGATCCGTCCCCGGGACCTGAAGCGAAGCCCGCCCCGCAAGATCCGGCACGAAAAATTGATCTCAATCGCCGACATCCCCCCACGGCGGCCGTTCGACTACAAGAAATTGCACGACGAACGGATGCAGAGCATCATCGCCGCCGTCACTTCCGGGCAGGGTGTCCGGGAACTCGCCACCCCGGACGAGATCCCGCCGATAGTAAAGAAAGTTCTCTTCGGCGGGCTCTATCCTTCGGCTATCCGGATGCTTGACTCCCGGTACCCCATCCATATAAAGGGGAAGACCTACGACCCCGACGCGATCCAGAAGCAGTTCTCAAAGGTCATCCTCGCAGTCAACATCCCGGAGTACCGGCCGATCATCTACCTCCGGGCACGGAACAAGAGGGAATACCTCAAGATGGTGCCCAACCGGACGGGCGGGTTCAAGTTCGAGAGCCGGCGGACGCCTCACATGGCCGGGTTCTTCCTCTGGCTCGAGTCCGTCCGGCCGTCGCTCGGGGCTGAATTGACCCGGGAACTCCTCGACACGTTCCCGGCAATCCATGTTCCCGAAGCGGTGGCTACCGAAGAACCGCAAGGTACCTATGGGGCCGGGGTACATTCATCATCATGATCGTCGGATGTGGTGACCCGGAATGGACCTGATCGCCGAAGTTGTCGGGTTTGTGGGGTTCAGCCTTGTTTCGGTCGCGTCCATCGTCGCGGTGATGAACCCGGCCTCCACGGTTGCCGTATATACGGCGCTCACCGAGGGGATGGGCTGGAGCGAACGCCATAAGGTTATCAGGACCTCCATGAAGATCGCGCTCATCGTGCTCGTCTTCTTCGCCCTCACCGGGCAGTTGATCTTCTCGATCTTCAACATCACCGTCCCGGCGTTCCAGATCGCCGGCGGCATCCTGCTCATCAGCGTGGCGACCGGGATGCTCGGTACAAAGTCCGAGACCTACTCGGCCGAGAACCTGGAAAACGTCGCCGTTGTCCCGCTGGCCTTTCCGCTCTCGTGCGGACCCGGGACGATCACGACGGTGATCCTGCTTGCCTCGGGGCCGGAGGGTATCACCGGCCTTGTTGCCGTCTTTCTCGGGATCGTCGTGGCCCTCGGCATCTCCTACGTGGGGATGATCTACGGCCCCCGGATCTTCTCGCTCATCGGGGAGGGAGGGCTGCGGGTCGTCCCGAAACTGATGGCGATCATCGTCCTTGCGATAGCCATCCAGTTCATCATCAACGGGATCGCGGCGGCGATGCCCCAGCTGCTGGCGAACCTTGACCTCACCGGGCTTGTATGATCGATAGCGAGATCGCGCTCATCCGGGCGCTTCAGGAGCAAGCGGCGTGGCTCGAGGCTCCGATGCAGTTTTTCTCGTTCCTCGGGCAGCCGGAGTTCTACCTGCTCGTCGTCCCACTCCTCTACTGGTGCCGGGACCCGCGCCTCGGCCTTCGTCTCGGGCTCCTCATGGGGATATCGAGCGGGATCAACGAGGCTCTGAAGGTCGCGTTTCACCTCCCCCGCCCCTACTGGGTGAGTCCGGAGGTTCGGGCGCTTGAGAGTTATCCGTCGTTCGGCCTGCCGTCGGCGCACGCCCAGGGGGCGGTGACGTTCTGGGGGCTGATCGCCGCCACCGTCCGGCGGAGGTGGTTCTCCGCTTTTGCGGTCGCTCTGATCTTCCTCATCGGCGCGTCAAGGGTCTTTCTCGGGGTCCACTACCCGGCCGACGTCGTTGCGGGCTGGGTTTTCGGTATCGCCGTCCTCATTGCGTTCTTTGCCCTCGAAGAGCCGGTGGGCCGCCGGGTCGCCGCCCTCCCGCTCTCCCGGCAGGTGCTGCTCGCGTTCGCCGGCTCTCTTGCCCTGGCCCTGGCCTCGTTTGCCGCCCTCGCGTCCCTCGGCGACTGGGAGGTTCCCGCGTCCTGGGCGGCTGGGGCGCTTGAACGGTCGGGGGAGCCGATCCATCCGCTCTTCCTCCGTGACGCCGTCACTGCGTCCGGGCTCTTCTTCGGGTTTGCGGCCGGTGCGGCCGCGGAGCATCGCCGGTGGAGCATGTGCGTCCTCGGAACGGGACCCGTCCGCCTGCTCCGCTACGTCTTCGGGATCACCGTGACCGGGGTGATCTGGTTCGGGCTCGGGCTTCTCGTCCCGCCCGACCCCGTCCCTGCTGCCTCTCTCGTCCAGTTCCTCCGGGCCGCCGCCGCCGGCGCCTGGGTCTCGTTCGGTGCTCCGGCGGTCTTTGCTCGCGCAAACCCGGCTCGGGGCGGAGCATAAGGCAGAAGGCTCCATCCCCCGGCAGATGAGGTCCGCCCTGCCGGCGCGGAGAGCGGAATGGAATCACTATCCGCGCTGGACCGGACGCCCGAAGATGGTTTTCGGACCTGCATCTCCGCCATGGAGCGGCCCCGTGCCGCCGCGGATGGAACCCGGTTGATAACGTCTTTTCAGCAGGCTTTTATAGCCTCAAGCCGACTCGATCTCTATGCTTGTAGAGGGGCTCGCTCTTGGCTGGATACTGATCGTTCTCGGGGCGGTGCTGCTCCTGGTTGAGGTCTACCAGCCCGGGTTCTTCATCGCCGTTCCCGCGACGGTCCTGATCATCCTCGGGGCCCTCCTCCTCCTCGGCGTCGATATCTTCAGTTCTCCCTGGGGCCTGATTATCGGGGTTCTGGCGGCACTCGCCGCGGCTGCCGTCACCGTCTGGCTCTACAGCCGTCTGACGCCGGGAAAAGAGCCGCCGAGGACGCTCTCCCGGGACTCACTCGTCGGTCTCGAAGGGACGGTGGTCGTGCCGGTCGATCCGGAGACGCTCGCGGGGAAGGTGCGGCTTGGAAGCATGGAGTGGAGTGCGCGTTCCGAGTCCGGGCGGATCCCGGCCGGAAGACGGGTTATCGTCGTCCGCTCCGAGGGAGTGCATGTTGTTGTGAAGGAGGTTATGTAAAATGCTTTTTACCGGGGATGTCCCCTGGATCGGTCTGATTACGATCTTTCTGATCATTGTTATCGTCATCATCTTCACCCGCGGCGTGGTGGTTGTGCAGCCGTACGAGCAGGGTCTCCAGATCCGTCTGGGGCGCTACATCGGGAGGATGAACCCCGGGTTCCGGTGGGTAATCCCGCTGATCACGGTGGTCAAGAAACTCGACCTCCGCACAGAGGTGATGGACGTCCCGCGGCAGGAGGTGATCACGAAGGATAACTCCCCGACGAACGTGGACGCGATCGTCTACGTCCGGGTGATCGACCCCGAGAAGGCCTACTTCGAGGTGATGAATTACCGGTCGGCGACTGTGGCGCTGGCACAGACGAGCCTGCGTGGGATCATCGGCGACATGGAACTCGACGAGGTTCTCTACAACCGGGATGTCATCAACGCCCGCCTCCGGGATATCCTGGACCGGGAGACCGACGCCTGGGGCGTGAAGGTCGAGCGGGTGGAGATCAAAGAGGTCGACCCGGCCGGTGCGGTCAAGCAGGCGATGACCGAGCAGACCGCGGCCGAGCGGGAGCGGCGTGCCGCGATCCTCCGTGCGGACGGCGAGAAGCGGTCTGCTATCCTCAAGGCGGAGGGTAACCGGCAGAGCATCATTCTGGAGGCCGAAGGCGAACGGCAGAGCAAGATCCTGCGGGCCGAGGGTGAGCGACTGTCGAAGATCCTGCAGGCGCAGGGTGAGGCGCAGGGGCTGCGCATCCTCTCGGTCGGCTCCCGGCCGCTGGACCGGCGTGCGATCACGGTGCTCTCTCTCGATGCCTTAAAGAAGATGGCCGAGGGCCAGGCGACGAAGATCATCTTCCCGTTCGAGTTATCGAGCGTTGTCAAGCAGGCCGCCGAGTACCTCGGCGCTACGGTTGAGGCTCCCGAGGTTCCCGAAGGCACGGAAGTGCCGCCGGAGGATATCCTCGGGGATATCCCGAGCCGGGAGGAACTCCGTGCCGCGGAGGAGGCGGCACGGAGCATCGAGACCGACGTCGACGTGGAAATACAGCCGAAGAAGCCGCGGGACGTGGTCGGGAAGGACGAGGGACTCTAACCCCTCCGTTCCTTCCGGGAATCGTCCTGCCCTATTTTTGTATGATGGTCTTTTAAATCGTCTATCCTAGAAAATTACTTACTGCCTTTCCCTTCTTGCCGGTACGGTCCGTCATCAGGGTTCCTTGACGTTCGCCCTCCCGCGCGGCGACCTCCCGCGCGGCGAACCCTGATGCACCGTGAACCCGGGATGGATCGACCGCCCGAAGAACTACGCGCCGGAGGAGGTCCTTGAAGTGGTGGCGTCCCGATGGGAAAAAGAGGGTTCTACCCGATCGTCAGCACGAATCGCACCGCTGCGACGATTATCGGCATCGTGATGAGGAGGATCAGCATCAGCATGACGAACCCGCTGATCGAGGCGACGACCCGCTGCGCATACCGGGACCAGCCCAGCCGCTCAAAGAACCGTTCGACCCCTTCCTTCATCATATAGCCGCCGTCGAGCGGGACGATCGGGATTGCGTTGAACATCCCGACCAGAAGGTTGAACCACCCGGTCCAGAAGAAGAGGTGGACCGTGCCCCAGAAGAAGGGGAACGGCTCCTCCCAGGCTATCTGCTCGGGGGTGTCGGTGAGGAGGATCCCGAGTTGCAGTGAGTTACTCAGGATGAAGGCGTCGATCGGCGCAATCGTCAGGTAGAGCGGAGCAAGAAGGCCGAGATCCGCAATTCTCCCGAGATTCTCCTTCACCGTGGGCGCGCTGTAGTAGTAGACTCCCATGAACCCGGAACTCCGGTCGTCGGCAAGTTCTTCCGGCCACTCGTCCAGGGTGAGCGTATACGTACTCTTCGCTCCGTCTTTCTCTGCCGTCAGCGCGACCGTGTCTCCCGGTTGCGTCCCTCCCATGACCGTCGCAATCTCTTCCTGGCTCGTCACCGGGACGCCGTTTATGCTCGTGATGACCGAGTAGCCGGGGAGGCCTGCTTCGGCCGCGGGGTAGTCCTGGTAGACCCCCTGGACGAGCGGTGTGGATAGGGGCGTCGCCATCCCCACGAGGAGGAACATCAGGCCGAAACAGACCAGGCCGACGACGATGTTGTTTGTGATCCCGGCGCCGAGCATCCGTATCTTCGGCATCCCCTTCGCCGCTTCCACATCTTCCTCATCGGGTTCGACGAACGCACCTATCGGGATCACGGCAATGAGAAGGCCCATACTCCGAACCCGCATATCCTCGACCCGGGCGAGGATGGCGTGGCCGAACTCGTGAATGATCATCGTGAGCAGAAGGCCGATGACGACGGCTGCAGTGATCGGTATCGCCTCGTTGACCCCGGGGATCGCGAGGATATTCCGTGGGTCGTAGATCCCGGTCGGGTCCGGAGTCTGCACCAGGTTCTGAGAGACCGTGAGAACCATGGCAAACGTCATGAAGGCCGAGACCACGACGACCATAACGACCCCGAGCGTTGCGTAGGCCCGAAGCGCCGTCTTGAATTTTCGGAACCAGTCGAAGAAGCCGACCCGGTCGGTCTTGATCCCCATGATGGGGCCGAAGAACACGACATGATCGCGAAACAGCCCCCGGTCACGAATATAATGGGCAATCAGGAGGTATGCCGCGACGAGCAGGAGGAGTATCAGGAGCCAGTTCATCACTCAGGGTTGGCGCGCACAAACTATAAATTCTTCCGGATTACGAGAAGTCCTGCATCGTTGTCTGGTAGAGGTTCGCCACCGTCTTCCAGCTCCGGCGGGCGCAGGGCGGCGGGCTCCCGTAATTCTTGATATAGTCCCGAAGAAAATCGATTGTCACCGCATCGGAGGGGTAACCGCTGCCGATCTTCCCGTACTGCTCCCCAAGTTCCTTGATTGCCCGGTCCCGGGTGACCTTCGCGACGATGCTCGCCGCACCGACGATCTTGTAACGGGCGTCCGCCCGATGTTCTGCGATGATCTTGCAGGGAAACCCGAGATGATGCGCAACTATCCGGCCGTAACGCTCGGCATTTACGTCGCAGGCGTCGACGTAGGCAGATTCCGGCTGAAGTCCCGTGATCGCCTCGGCATGGAGTTTTGCAACACACTCGTTCATGCTCATCCGCGTCCGAACCTCGTCGATCTCGGCGGCATCGATGGTGACGATCGAGATCGAAAAATCATGGAAGAGGATCTCGTAGAGGACCTCGCGCTGCTTCGGCCGGAGGACCTTCGAGTCCCGGATGGGAAGGGCTGCGAGGTCCTCAGTCGCCCGGCACCCAACGGCGGCAACCACCATCGGGCCGAGGACTGAGCCCTTCCCCGCTTCATCTACCCCGCAGATCACACTCTTTTGGTTTATTCGCAAGGTATTTCAATGCCGACGATTGAAACCCTCTGGAATGTACACCATCATTGTGGGCCTGGGTGGAATCGGCCGGAGTCTGGCTGCGATCGCTGTCAACGCCGGCGACTCCGTGGTGGTGATCGACCAGGATGAGGAGCGTGCGAGCGATATTCTGGAGCACTTCGACGTCCTCGCCATCACCGGAAACGCAACCGATAAATCCGTGCTGGAGGATGCCGGGATTGACCGGGCCGATGCTCTCGTCGCTACCACGAGCGACGACGCCGTAAACCTGATGACCTGCTGGCTCGCCAAACGCTACAAGGTCGGAACCGTCGTCTCGATCGTCAACCAGAAGGAGCACTCCGACCTTTTCAACGAGGTCGGGGTGAAGATCAGTGAGAATCCCGACGAACTGGTGGCGACCCGGCTCTACTACTGGGCAAAGAGCCCGAACCTCCAGCAGGTCGCCTCGATCCCCGGCGGCACCATCTTCGAGATTGTCGCTGAAGAGGGCGCACCCATCGTGGATCACGAGATCCGGGACCTTGAGGTCAGGGACTTCGTCTTCATCGCCATCCGGCGTGCCGGGGGCGACCTCATCATCCCGAGCGGCACCGTCCGTATCCGGCCCGGGGACGTCATCACGGTCTTTACAAAAAAAGAAGCGGAGGGGGAGACGCTAAAGACTCTCAACAGGCAACTGAGACGGTCAGGCTAGCATGTCTTTGAGCGCCTTGAGTTCGAGAAGCATCTTCGGGTTCCGCTTGATCAGTTCCTTGATGAGCGTCGAGACCGAGAACTCTTTGAGGCTGATATTGGCGATCGAGGCCGCGAGAGTGTTGAGTTTCTTATCGTCGAGAGTGATGAAATACTCCTTGACCTTGTAGTTCCGCTCGATGATCCTGCCCATGTGGGATGCCCGCCATCCGGCATCATAGGTCATCAGCGCTTCTTTCGAGCAGTCCCCCGCCGAGATGCACTCCGAGGCCACCTGAGCGGCAAGCCTTCCGGTGAACATGGCGTTGCCGATCCCGCCGCCGGTGAGGGGGTCGACGACTCGTGCCGCATCGCCGATGACCATGAGGCCGTCGGCGACCGTGCAGGCGAGCGGTCGGCAGACCGGAACGCCGCCTACGATTGCCTCGATCATCTTCCCGTCCGGGAAGTTCTTTGCAACGAACCGGTCCAGGTAATCCTTTGCCCGGGACCCGTCCCGGCTTTTGCGGCCGGATATGCCGATCCCGACGTTTGCCGTCCGGTCGCCTTTGGGGAAGACCCAGAGGTAACCTTCGGGCGCGACTTCGTTGCCCAGATAAAAGTCCGTCGAGCCTGCGTCGATGTCGATACCGGTCATCAGGTACTGGGCGCAGCTCATCATCTCCCGGAGGGGTACGGTGGTGTCGAGCCCGGCCCGGCGGGCGAACTGCGCCTCCGTGCCGTCGGCGGCGAGGACCACTTCGGCCCGGATCTCGGCCGGCGTTCCGGATGAGAGCACCTTCGCGCCCCGGACCCCCCCGTTCTCCATGATCGGTTCGGTCGCCCGGGTCTTGACGACGACGTCCGCACCGGCCTCGGCTGCCTGCCAGACGAGTTCCCGGTCGAAGACCTTCCGGTCGAGAACGTAGCCGACCTCGTTTCCGGCTTTGTCCTGCTCAAGACTGACGGTGGTGCCGTCCGGAGAGATGAGACGGGCGCGTTCGATCTCCGCGGAGATCCAGCGCGGGTCCGGCTTGATGTACTCCTTTAAGAGTTCTTTCCCTACCCCCTCCGCGCATCGGACCGGTGTGCCGATGGCGGAACGTTTTTCGATGAGGCAGACCGAATTCCCGGCTCTGGCTGCCGTCTTCGCCGCAAGAGCACCGGCGGGGCCGCCCCCGACGACGAGTATATCGTAACTACTCTTCATGGACGACCTCCAGTGCTCCGAGCGGGCACGCCCGTGCGCAGATACCGCAGGCGATACAATCCCGTTCAAGGCTGAGATAGGCATCGATCAGTTCGAGGGCATCCTCGGGACAGACTGCAACGCAGGTGCCGCAGTATCCACACTTGTCTCGGTTTATCCTGAGCATCGTATCTACGTTGTTGTTGTGATCGCAAAAACCTTTATGTTCTCCGGTTCCGGGATGCGCCGGGGCCCCCTGTCCGGTTGCGCAATCGACAGGGCGTTCTCCCGCGCCGATGACGACACAGCGTAACCCGGGTCATCCACTGGGCTATTTAATATAAACGAGCACAAATTTATCTGGGAAATGGGGATGCTATGGGACTGAAAGGTGGGCCTACGCAGGACGAAGTCATGGCCGTCTCTCTCGCGAAACTCAAAATTCGCCCGGGCGACCGGGTCGCCGACGTCGGATGCGGGACCGGGAAGGTCGCCATCGCTGCATCGAAGATCGCGGAGCACGTCTACGCGATCGACAAAAGGTCGGAGGCGATCGCCTGCGCCCGGGGGGAGGCGGCTGCCGTCGGCGCCGGGAACATCGAGTTTTTCGAGGGGGACGCAGTCGACATCCTCCCGGGCATCGGCCGGCTCGATGCTGCCTTCGTCGGGGGGTCCCGCCGCCTGCCGGAGGTCCTCGCTCTCCTCGCTGACGCGGTGCAGGGAAGGATCGTCGTGAACGCGGTGATGGTCGGGACGCTCTCCGAGGCGATTGCAAGCATGCAGCGCCTCGGGATCTTCGTCGAGGCCGTCCACCTTCAGGTCTCCCGGTCTGCCGAGATCGCCGGGGGAGTGATGTTTAAACCCATAAACCCGGTCTATGTCATCGTCGGGGGTTCCGGATGCTCGTAGGGGTGGGGCTCGGCCCCGGCGACCCGGAACTTCTGACGCTGCGGGCGGTTCGGCTCCTTCGCGAAGCAACGATGGTATTCGTCCCCGGAAACCTCGCCTTTGACCTTGTGCGGTCGTACCGTCCCGATGCCGTCGTCCTCAACTTCCCGATGACGAACGACGAGGCTTACATCCGGCGGTGTCTTGAAGAGAACGCCGACCGGATTGCTCCGTACGCAAAAGAGGGGCTTGCGGTCTATGGGATCATCGGGGACCCGAACTTTTACTCGACCTTCTCCCGGCTCTGCGAGGTGATTACCGCCCGCTATCCGGACGTTACCTTTTCAACCGAACCGGGGATCAGTTCCATCACTGCGTTCGCCTCGGTGGCGAACATCCCGGTGGCCGGGGGGTTCTTCGTCTCGGACGGGAATGGTCCCGAGTCGCGGATCTTCATGAAGGTCCGGCGCCCGGCGGCGCTTGCGGCCGACCTCCGGAGAGAAGGCTATTCGGAGTTCGTCCTCGTCGAGCGGATGTTCCTTCCCGGACAGCAGGTCTACCGGGGGGACGATCTGCCTGAAAAGAGCGATTATTTCTCGATCCTCTTTGCGAGGCGGTCGCATGCATAAGGTCTATATCGTGGGTGCGGGGCCCGGGGCGCCGGATCTTGTCACCGTCCGGGGGATGGACCTCATCCGGCGGGCGGATGTCCTCATCTATGCGGGGTCGCTTGTGAACCCGGCGCTCGTGGCGGAGTCCGGCGCGGAGCTGAAACTTGACAGCTGGGGGATGACCCTTGAAGAGATCGTCGATGCCGTCGAGGAGCACGCCCGGGCCGGAAAACTCGTGGTCCGGCTTCACTCCGGCGACCCGGCGCTGTACGGGGCGATTGTCGAGCAGATGGCGGAGTTCTCGCGGCGCGGGATCGAGGCCGAGATAGTCCCCGGCGTCTCGTCGCTCTTTGCGGCAGCTGCAGCGCTCAAGACCCAGTTCACGCTCCGCGACGTCTCCGAGAGCCTGATCGTCACCCGTCCGGCGGGGACGACGCTTGCGGAGGACAGGATCGCCGAGTTTTCCCGGCTCGGGCAGACGATGGTGGTCTTCCTCGGGACCGAGCGGATGGAGGAGGTCCTCGCCCGGCTGGAGTGCCCCCCGGACACCCCGGCGGCGGTCGTCTATCACGCCTCCTGGCCCGACCAGAAGATCGTCCGGGGGACGGTGACGGATGTCGCGGCAAAGGCCCGGGCGGCCGGGATCGAGCGGACGGCGCTGATCGTCATTGGGAAAGTGATTGACCCGGAAACGTCGGGGTTCGGGAGGTCGGTCCTCTACTCATGACCGGGACGGCCGTGATCGCGCTTGAGCGGTTCCTCCCCGACGCCCGCCGGATAGCGAACGCGCTCGGCGCCGACGTCATCCCCTACAGTCCGGAAGCCTTCCGGACGGCGTTTGCCGACTACGGCCGGATCATCGCCCTGATGTCGGCCGGGATCGCCGTTCGGGGGATCGCCCCGCTCCTCACCGACAAGTGGCGGGACCCGGCGGTGGTGGTGGTCGGCCCGGACCTGCGCTATGCCGTCCCGGTCGTCGGCGGCCACCACGGAGCAAACGACCTTGCCCGGGACCTTGCCGCCCTCGGGATCGAGCCGGTGATCACGACCGCGACCGAGGCCCTTGGTTTGGAATCGGTCGAGGGGTTCGCCGTTCGGTCGGGATGCGATATCGTGAATCGCGACTCCACCCGGGCGGTGAACGCCGCGATTCTGGATGCCGACGTGCCCCTCTACACGATCGCCGGTCCGGGGCTCGTCGTCGCGGGGCCGGGGGTCGCCCTCCTCGTCCGGAAGGGGGAGTACGCCGTCGGCGTCGGGTGCCGGAAGGGCGTCGGGGCGGACGAAGTGGCTGCCGCTATCCGGCAGGCGCTCGAAATGGCCGGGATCGCCCCCGAGGAGGTCCTCGTCTACGCGACGACCGCAAAGAAGCGCGGGGAGGAGGGCCTCCTCCGGGCCGTCGCGGAGATGGGCGGCAACCTCGTTTTCCTGGACGACGATACACTTAACGCGGAGGAGGCGCCAACCCCTTCACGGGCCTCCCTTATCGGGCTTGCCGGGGTTGCGGAACCTGCGGCCCTCGCGGTCTCGAAGCGGAAAGAATTGGTTCTTGCCAAACAGGCGTATGGGAGTGTTACCGTTGCAATCGCGCGATAGTGAAGGAAGACTGTATATCGTCGGGACCGGTCCCGGCAACCTGCTGCAGATGACGCCCCGGGCGTTCGCCGCCCTCGACGAAGCCGACTGCGTCATCGGCAACGGGTTCTATCTTGACCTGGTCAGGCCGATGCTCGCCGGAAAAGAGGTTATTCGGAGCAGCATGGGCCGGGAAGTCGACCGGGCGGAGAAAGCCCTTGCTCTCGCACGGGACCGCGTCGTTGCGATGGTGAGCGGCGGCGACGCCGGGGTTTACGGGATGGCGAGCATCGTCCTTGAGGTAGCCGAACGTTCGGCTACGGCGGTCCCGATCGAGGTCATTCCCGGCATCACGGCCGCGGTCTCGGCGGCAGCGCGGTTGGGCTCGCCTCTCTCGGGCGATTACGTCACGATGAGCCTCTCGGACCTCCTGACACCCTGGGAGGAGATCGAGCGAAGGCTCGACCTCGCGTTCCGGATGCGGGTGCCGGTCGTCCTCTACAATCCCCGGTCCCGGGGGCGGCCGCACAACCTGGATACCGCGATCGAGATCGCCAGCCGCCACCTCCCCGGCGAGACGCCGGTCGGGGTGGTCAAGAACGCCTACCGGGAAGGGGAGGAACGGTTGATCACGACGCTTGGAGAGTTTAACGACCACATTACCTTCGTGGATATGCACTCGATCGTCTTTGTCGGCGGAGGAGAAACGAGGATCTGGAGGAATGAGACGGATGCGAGAGGAATCATCACGCCCCGGGGATACCACCGGAAATACGTATACTGACCTTGCGGCGGTCACCCCGGAGGCTTATGCGATAGCGAGTATGAGCCGGAACCTGGCCCGGCAGCGGGTGGGGAACGCCACCCCCGAGGACCGGATCCGGCAGCGGTGCTCTATAGCGGTCGGCGATTTTGCGATGGCCGATCTGATGCGGTTTGCTGGCGACCCGGTTAAAGCGGGTCTTGCCGCACTTGAGCGGCGGGCTCCGGTCATCACCGATATCCGGATGGTGCAGGCGGGCATCCTGAAACGCGGGCATGCAAGCGAGGTCCTCTGCGCCCTCGATTTCGGCGAGGAGATCGCCCGGGAGCGCGGGATCACCCGGACGTCTGCCGGGTTCCTTGCCCTGCGGGACCGGATAGACGGTGCGGTTGTGGTCATCGGGAACGCCCCGTCCGCGCTCCTGGTCGTCTGCGATATGGTCCGGGAAGGCGTCCGGCCGGCACTGATTGTCGGGACGCCGGTGGGGTTTGTGAACGCGGCGGAGTCAAAGGAGGTGCTTCGTGCTCTCGACGTGCCGTCTGTCTCGAATGCCGGGACCCGGGGTGGAACGCCGGTCGCGGTAGCGGCGATAAACGAGATCGTCACGATCTTCGCCGAGCGTGCAGGTCATGCGGGACCCGGTTACTGACTTTGAGTATCCCGAAGCATGGGTTACGGCCTGCCGCTCCCCGGACCTCCTCCCCGACGTCCGGCGGGGCTTCGCGGTCCTGACGGCGTCGGGAACGGTCCTCCGCCGTGGGTTCACGACCGGGACGACGGCGGCCGCGGTCTGCAAGGCGGCGGTCCTCTCGCTCTCCTGCGAGACCGTGGACGGGGTGGAGGTCACCCTTCCCTGCGGTATTACGGTCAGGGTCCCGGTGGACGCCTATCGGGGACGGGCGTCGTGCTGGAAGGACGCCGGAGCCTATCCTTCGGACGCGACCGCGGGGCTCGAGTTCGTCGCGACCGCGGTCCCCTCTCTTTCGGGAGGGGTCCAGTTCGTCCCCGGTGAGGGTATCGGGAGTTTCGGCCGCAACACCCGCCGCCACCTGCAGGGGACGCCGGCGATCAGCGCCCCGGCACTCGACTGCATCAGGCGTTCAATCGATGAGGCGGTGGAGGAGGCGGGCCTTCATGGGACGACGGTCATTCTCACGGTTCCCCGGGGTGCGGAGGTGGCCCAGAAGACGCTGAATCCGAAGATCGGGGTGCATGGCGGGATATCGGTCCTCGGGACGACCGGGTTTGTGGAGCCCTGGGACGACCACGTGACGGAGGGGGTGCTCGACCGTATCGCCAGGGCTCCCCGGGGCGTCGTGCTGACGACCGGCCGGCTCGGCCTGCGCTATTCACGGCTCTTCTTCCCGGATCGCGAGGCTGTCCTCGTGGGGAACCACCTTTCGGAGGCGCTGCAGGCGGCCGACGGCGATACTGTGATCTGCGGACTTCCCGGCCTGATTTTGAAGTTCATGAACCCGAACGTGCTTTTCGGGACCGGGTGCGCAACGGTGGAGGAACTCTCGACGACACCGCAATGGGAAGAGGTGGCCGGCCGGGAACTTGCGGCGTTCCTGAACCGCTATCCCCGCGTCAGGGTTGTGATCGTCGATCGCGACGGCCGGGTCATCGGGGAGTCGCCGTGAAGATCGTCGGCGTTGGCTGCGGCCCGGGAATGCTGACCGCGGAGGCGGTGCGTGTTATCGCGGGTGCGTCGCTCATTTACGGGTCGGCCCGCGCAATCGCGCTTGCCCGGGAGACCATTCCGCCGGGATGCGAGGTGCACGAGATCACGGACTACCGGTGCCTCCGGCTTCTTCCGTCTCATGCGGTCGTCCTCTCGACGGGGGACCCGATGCTTGCGGGGCTTGGTTACCTCCCGGGCGAGGTGGTCCCGGGGATATCGTCCCTCCAGGTTGTTTTTGCCCGCCTGAAGGTTCCGCTGACGAAGGCGGCGGTTGTCTCGGCCCATGGAACGGACCACGCCCGGGCGGTCGCCGAAGCCCGGGAGGGAATCCTCGCGGGCCGGGTGGTCTTTCTCCTCGCCGATCCGGCCTTCTCGGTCGGGGCGCTCGCGGCCGTCCTCCCGCCGGAGACGCGGATCGCCGTCTGCGAGGACCTCGGGTACCCGGAAGAACGGATCGTCGTCGGGACGGCGGCGGAGCCCCCGATGCCCCGGGGAGGCCTGTTCGTGGTGGCGGCGGGAGAGTTTTAGGGTACGCCCACGGTGCATCGATTCAATCCGGGGGTGAGGCGCCCCTCAGTCCCGGTCTGGAGCCGCCGTCTTCTGCGGCGCACGGGCCGCTCGTCTCTCCCTTCCAGAACCAGTAGCCCGACCGGAGGAGGTCGAGGAAGATAGCCTGATATGTTCCCCGTTCGCAGAGTTCGAGGTGGTAGCGGTGCACCGTCGATTTCGTCCCGTACTTCCCCGGCACATCGCTCCAGGTGCACCCCGTGGTGAGGACATAGAGGACCCCGTTGAAGAGGTGTCGAGGATCTCGGCGGGGCCGGCCGATGTGAGGTTTCTGGGGCGGGAGATGTCTCTGAACGATCTCCCAGAGGTCGTCGTCGATCTCCCGGAATACCATGAATTTTCATATCGACCGGAGGGTCTTATACTTGTGGGATGGCCGGATCCTCCGGGGTTCCGGTCCCCGAAAATCGTTTGCCGGAGCGTTATCCTTCTCCGGAGTTTTGGGGATCGTAGTTCGTGACGATGATCTCGCAGATCTCGCCCCGCTTCCTCCCATCGCAGTTGATCATCCTTTTCGCCGGAATCCGGTCGATGTGATAGTCGGCGTAGAGTTCGTCAAAGAATCCGTCGCCTGGCTCGCTGTTCTTCGGATCGGAGTTGCTCAACATCAGTCTCGCACCCCTGGCGTCGCACCGTGCGTAGAATGCCGCAAGGCGCTTCTGGTCCTCATCGGTAAATCCGGTCTTTGAATACTGCGTGAACGACGACGTCCGGTTCAGGGGGCGGTACGGCGGGTCGAAGTAGACGAAGGCGTCTTCCGATACGTAAGGTTCCGACTGCGTAAAATCACCGAGATGAACGGTCGTATTCCGGAGTGCAGCGGAATCGGCCCGGAGCAGGTCTGCGCGCAGGATCTTCGGGTTACGGTACCTGCCGAACGGGACGTTAAACCCCCCGCGGGAGTTTACCCGATAGAGGCCGTTGAAGCAGGTCCTGTTGAGGAAGATGAACTGCCCGGCCCGTTCAATCCATCCGCTGTCGTAACGCCTGAAGTCGGTCTCTCCTCTCGCGCGGTTGAATGCCTCCCGCATGCGGTAATAATACTCTTTCCGCCCGGCATCGTTCTCCGAGAGAAATTCATTCGAGATCTCACTTAGATACCTGATGAGGCCAGAAACATCGTTCTTTACAACGTTGTACGCGAGGACCAGTTCCTCGTTGATGTCGAAGAGATGGCACTCCCGGAACCTGAAGATGCTGTTAAAATGGAAGTAAACCGCCCCTCCGCCGAGAAACGGTTCGACGAAGACCGGGAGGGCCCCCGTCTTGAGTTCTCCCGGGACCCTTCCGGTGAACGCATCAAGGAGTTGCGTCTTTCCTCCTGCCCATTTGAGGAACGGTCGCACGGTGGGTGCTGTCATCAGTCTCTTCCGTCGGCGTGGGTGCTTTTTTGTACCTCCAGAAGTTTGCTTTGAAACACATTAGTGTTGTCTGTATCCCGCGGCCGAACGACGATAGAGACAGTAGAGACGGTTGAGCTCGGCCCGTCCGCCCCCGTCGGGGAGCCTCACTGCCGGAGCCCATCCGCATACCCGGAGAACGCGTCCATATCCAGCAGGGTAAACGCTCCCTTCGAGAGCACGCCCACGCGGTCGCACATCACCCGCATCACCTCGGGGTCGTGCGATATGAAGACGGAGGCCGTGTTGTTCTTCCGCTGGAGGTCTTTCATCAGCGAGAGCACCTGCGCCTGCACGGACATGTCCAGCATCGACGTCGGTTCGTCGGCGACAATCAACTTCGGAGAGAGCGAGTAGATCTTCACCATCATCGCCCGCTGGATCTCCCCGCCGGAGAGCTGGTTCGGATAACTGTAGAACTGATCGGGCCGAAGACCGACGGCCTCAACCAGCGGCTGGAGTTCCTCAAAGACCTCTTCCCGCTCCTGCCCACGGTGGTAGACAAGCGGCTCGGTCACACTCTCGATCAACCGCATCCGGGGGTCCAGCGAGACCTCCGGGTGCTGGAAGATCATCTGCATCCCGGGCCGGATCGCCTCCAGGCGTCGGCCCCGGAGCCTGGAGATCTCGATTTCCTCGAAGAAAACCTTCCCTCCCGAAAGCCGTTCGAGCAGCAGGAGACAGCGGCCGAGCGTGGACTTGCCCGACCCGCTCATCCCGAATAGCCCGATCGTCTCCCCGGCGTCCAGCGTGAAACTCACGTCCCGGAAGATGTCCCCGTGGCCGTAGGTTTTGTGGAGACGCTCTACGCGGAGAAGTGGCTGCACCGCACCCACCTCCCCGAGACGTCCAGCATCGCAGGGTGGAAACCCTCACCTTCGGTGCAGGGGTGCGGGCAGCGGTCGCGGAAGTAGCACCCCTTCGGCAGCCGGGAGAGCCCCGGACAGATTCCCGGCATCGGTTTCATGCCGTTCTTCGGCAGCGCCGCGATCAGCCCTCTCGTATACGGGTGCCCGGGTTCCTCGAAGACCTCCGCCGTCGGCCCGAACTCTACAAGTTCCCCGGAGTACAGGACACCGACCGTATCGCCGATCAGCCGGGCAAGTTCCAGATCGTGCGTGATCATCAGGATTGAGTCGTGTCGTTTCTCTTTCAGCGTACGAAACATCGCGATCGAAGCGTTTCGTGCCGCGTAATCCAGACCCTTCGTCGGTTCGTCCGCCACCAGAAGCCGCGGCTCCGATGCAAGCGCGATGCCGGTCGTCAACCGCTGGCGCATGCCGCCCGAGAGCTCGTGCGGATAGGACGCCGCCGTCAGTTCCGGGTCCGGGAAGTTCAGGTACGAGAGAATCCGGCCGGTCTCCCCGCTCAGTCTTTCCCGAGGGACTTCGCGGCACTCCAGAACCTCGGCGATCTGCCGGCCGCACCGCATAAGCGGGTCCAGCGACCCGCTCGGGTTCTGCGGGATGAGTGCGATCTCACGGCCCCGGAGATGTGCATACGCCGCCTCGCTCATCGAGAGGATCTCTTGCCCTCCGTAGCGGATGCTGCCCGAGACGACCGCCGTCTTAGGCAGCAGGTGCAGGATCGCCTGGCCGATGACCGACTTACCGGACCCGGTCTCGCCCACAAGGACGCAGATCTCCCCTCTGTCGACGGAGAAACCGACGTTCTGCGAAGCCCGGATCATTCCCCGGCGGGTCGGAAACGTCACGTTCAACCCGGCCACCTCGAGGATCTTCATAGCGATCCTTCCCCGTCGGACTTCGGGTCCGTGATATCCCGCAGTCCCTCCCCTGCGAGGTTGAAGAGCAGCGTTACGATCGTGATCGCAATGCCCGGTACGATCACGTTCAGAGGCGCAGTCCGCATGGAGTCCAGACCTGCATTGATCATCGAGCCCCATTCGGGGATCGACGGCGGAATGCCGAGCCCAAGAAACGACAGCGTCGAGATCGTCAGGATCGTATGTCCGAGGTCCATCGTCGCCAGGACAACCACCGGCATAATGCAGTTCGGCATGATGTGTTTCGTCAAGATCCACCAGCCCGGAAGCCCCGACGCCCGTGCGGACAGAACATACTCCTGGTTCTTCTCAGAAAGAACCTGCCCCCGCATCAGCCGGGCAAACGAAGCCCACTGCGCTACCGCAAGCATCAGGATCATGTTCACGATGCCCGAACCGAGGAGAGTGATCAGGGCGAGAGCAAGAATGATCGACGGAAACGCAAGAAACACATCGATCACCCGGGCGACGACGTTGTCGACCCAACCCCCTCTGTACCCCGAGTAGCCGCCGATGGCGGTCCCGATGACGAATGTCGCGGCGATCGTCGTCAGGGCGATGGTCATCGAGGTCTGCAGGCCGCAGATCACCCGGCTGAAGAGGTCGCGGCCCAGATAATCCGTTCCAAGGATATGGGCGGCGGACGGACCCTGATTTTTCCCGTAGAGGTCGGTGGCGTTCGGGTCCTGCGGCGCAAGCATCGGCGCAAATGCGCTCGCGAGGATTACCGTCGCGAGCAGTGCGAGCACCACCTGCAGACCGGGTCGCTGCATCAGCCGGGAATACCAGTCCGATTCAAGGACGGATGCCCGCCATCTCCGGAGTTTTCTCGCGCTGCCCACTTCACTCATAGGTAATCCTCGGGTCGATTGCATGGTAGAGCAGGTCGATTGCGAAGTTCACGAGCAAGAAGAGAAGCACGATCACCATGATCGTGCTCTCGATCAGCACGAGATCGCGGGCGGAGATGGCCTTCATCAACAGGCTCCCGATGCCGGGCCACGCGAAGATCGTCTCGATCACCACCGAACCCGCAAGCAGGGCGCCAAACGACATGCCGACGACCGTCAGCACCGGCAGCAGGGCGTTTTTACAGGCGTGGGAGAGAAGCACCTGCCGGCCCGGGAGACCTTTTGCTTTTGCAAACACCACAAACGGTTTCTCCATCGTATCGAGCATGCTGGTCCGCATGATCCGGGCGATGGAGGCCATGGTATGCAGGCCCAGAGCGATCGCGGGCAGGACGATGAACTGCGGGCCGCCGTATCCGGCGACGGGTGTCAGGCGAAGCCAGATGGAGAAGACCAGCATCAGCATGACGGCAACCCAGAACCCGGGCATTGAGACGAAGAAGATCGTTGCTATCCGGATAAGGTGATCCGGGATTTTATTCTGGTGCAGCGCCGAGCAGATGCCGAAGAAGAGACCGAAAACTACGGCAAATGTCATGGATACGGTCGTCAGCAGAAGTGTCGGCGGCAGATACAACATCAGCAATTTATCCACCGGTTTATTGAACAGGATCGAGTAGCCCAAGTCCCCGTGAAGAACACCCCCCATCCAATCGAGATACTGTTCCAGCAGCGGCCTGTCGAGATTGTAGCGGCCGGAGACCTCGGCGATCAGTTCCGGAGGGGCGACCTCTTCCAGCCCGAGATACAGGTGCCGGGCGAGAACCTCGGCCGGCTCGCCCGGGGTGGCGTTCACTACCACAAACGTAAAGATCGACGCGATCAGCAGCGTCAGAATGAGGTATGCGGTGCGTTTGATGATGTAGTGATGCATATCTTTACGCCTGCTTCGTTCCTGAAATGAGATAATAGCACCAGTGATGGTTGATCTTCTGGTACCATTTCAGATATCGCCGCTGATGCTCGCGGATATGCATCAGGTCTTCCAGAGAAATGTCTGTAAGACCCGCATCCGCAAAGTATCTTCGTGCCGTATCCTCCGGAACGCCCCCGAGGTTCGGCAGGGCGGCCGAGACCTCTTCATCGTATGAAGACGGCGTAGAGAGGGGATCAAAAACCTTACCAAGAACCTGACTTACGGTTCTGCGGATCTTCGTCGTTGTCTTTCCGTCGTCCCAGACACCATCGATGACGATGACCCGGCCGCCCGGCCGGACCACGCGCTTCCACGACGCAAGGGCGACATCCGGATGCGGAAGCGTCCAGAGAAGGTGGCGGTTGACCACCGCATCGAAACTCTCATCTGCAAACGACGGGTTTTCCGCGTCCCCCTCCCGAAAGATCATCGAAAGCCCCCGATCGGCGTTTTTCTTTCTGCCGACCTCCATCATACCCTCCGAAAGATCGATGCCGGTGACGTCATGACCCATCTCCGTGAGGATCAAGCCCATCGCGCCGGTACCGCATCCGACATCCAGAATGGAGAGGGGATCTCCTTCCGGTAAAATTTTCAGGAATGCATCCATCCAGAGATCTTTTTCCTCTTTCGTCTGCACACCGTGGGAAACATGCAGGTCGTACCGGTCTGCACTCTTATCCCACTTGCTGGTGATGCCGGATTTGATCTCGCTGTCCTCCATCGTCTCCCCCTCAGGATACCGTCATGAACGGACTGAGCTTGTAGTCGTGTGCCGTCGGGTCGTAGGCGAACCCTTGCACATTGTCCCACATGAGAATGGCGACACCGTAGTAGGCGATGTTGATGGTCGCAACATCATCGTACACAATGCCCTCAACATCGCGGAAGTAGGCATACCGCTCCTCCGGGAGGGTGAGGTTGTGGCCCTCCGCAACGAGTCTGTCGACTTCCGGATTGCTGTAATGGCCGCGGTTTGTAGTTCCGTCGGTTGTGTACCAGGTCTTTAAAACATACTCCGGGTCCGGGACCATGGCAAGGTTCGCTGCGATCAGGTACAGGTCCCAGTCGCCTTCGTTCAGCATGGGAGAGATAGCCCCCGTCTCCATGGCAACCTCCGTCACCTCAACACCTACGTCTTTTAAGTTGGCGGAGATTGCCTCAAGCATCGGCACAAGACCGGGCCGCTCGGTGTAGGTGAGCAGTTTGAGGCTCAGCTTCTTTCCGTCTTTGTCGATGTATCCGTCGCCGTCCGTGTCCTTCCAGCCGGCTTCGGCGAGATACTGTTTCGCGAGAGCGGGATCATACGTGTAGGGAACGAGGGTGGTGTTCGCCCAGGTCATCGTCGGCAGGAACGGTCCTGCTGCCGCATCGCCGACACCGTACAGCACGTTGTCCACGATCCCTTCCCGGTCGATTGCATATGCCAGCCCTTTTCTGACGTTCAGATCGTCGAGCGGAGCATGGTCCATATTTAGATCGAGTTTGTAGGTCCGCGGGGTGTTGAACTTCAGCACCTCAACCCCCGAAAGAGCATCCAGCCGGTCGACGCTGCTGTACGGCGGGTCGAAGGTAAGGTCGACATCGTGATTTTCCAGGACCATTGAACGGGTTCCGGGATTCGGGTAGCCCCGGGTGATGATCTTTTCCAGTGTCGGCGTACCGCCCCACCACCCGGTGTGTTTGACCACAACGACCTCACCGGTCTGCTCGTTGAAGGATTCCAGTTTCATCGGACCGGTCCCGATGGTACCGACATAATTTCCCGCAGCGTCATAGGATTTCGGGCTGATGATTGCGGTATCCGGGGAGTGAAGCGCCGCAGGCAGCAACGGGTTTTTCTCGTTGGACCGGATGCGGAGGGTGTACCTGTCCACGATCTCGGAGCCTTTGTAGTCCAGCAGCGTTGTCCTGCCCGGCTGTTTGGCGTTGATGTTCTCGATGGAGAACTTCACGTCCTCGGCCGTCATCTCATCGCCGTTGTGGAACTTCACACCCCCCCGGAGTTTGAACTCCCAGGTGGTGTCGTTGATCATCTTCCAGCTCTCGGCAAGAATCGGTTTAAGGGAGAAGTCCTCCTCGGTACCGACGAGCGTCTCGGTGATGATGATCTTCTCGGTGATCAGCGTTCCGGTGCCGGTGCCCTGATCCAGCTCGCGTGCGTCGACCATCTTATGATTTCCGACGACCAGCACGTTTTTCTCGGCGTTACTGTCGGTACATCCCGCCGCGGCAATGCAGAGAAAAACCGCCGCGAACATACAGAGCAGGGGTGTCGTCTTCATTTACTCGATTCCTTTCCTGCCGGAGATCAGGTAGTAGGTGCCTCTCGGGTTGATCTTTTCGTACCACTTCAGCCGTTTGCGCTGATTCTCCCGGATGCGGGCAAGATCCTGCACCGCGATATCTCCAAACCCTGCATCGGTCAGATACCGGCGTGCGGTCTCCTCCGGAACGCCGCCGAGGTTGGGCAGAGCGGCGCGCACCTCATCGCTGTACCCCTTGTCGCCGTGGGGATGGGCTTCGACGATCCGGGCGATTCCGGAACTTACGCCGCGGCGGACTTTCGCACCGAAAGACCCGTCGTCCCAGACGCCGTCGATGACCATCACGACGCCCCGGGGCTTTAGCACCCGATGCCAGGATGCAAGTGCCGTCTCCGGGTGGGGAAGCGTCCAGAGCAGGTGGCGGTTGATGACCGCATCGAACGTCTCCGGTTCAAACGGCGGGTGTTCGGCATCTCCCGTCAGAAATGTCATCGGAAGGTTCTGCTCCTCCGCTTTTTTTCTGCCGATCGCCATCATGCCTTCTGAGAGATCGATCCCTGCGACGGTATGCCCCATCCCGGCAAGAATGAGCCCCATCGCACCGGTCCCGCATCCGACATCCAGAATGTGCAGAGCGTTTCCGGGGAGAAGTGCGGAAAATACCTCCATCCAGAGTTTTTTCTCCTCGTCGGTCTGAACCCCGTGAGACACATGATTGTCATAGTATCCGGCTTCCGCACTCCAGGTCTGTGCAATGTGCGATTTCATCGCGTTGTCGTCCATGTTCTCTCTCCTGTAAAATCCCTAATTACTCGCTTCAACGGTCTTTTTTGCTCACAGATTCTATAAATCCGTCGTCGGTATCTTCATCTTCGCGTCTCCTACGGTTACGCGGGCAGCGGGCATTCCCGCCGCTCTGTTTGAGAACTTTCTTCCTTCATGCTTCCGCCCTTCCCGGTTCTTTGCGATCGAAAAATGGGTTCATGCCGAGATGGACATGAACGGATCGATCCGGTAGTCGTGTGCGGTCGGATCGAACTTGTAGCCGTTTACGGTATCTTTCATGACGACGGCGACGCCGTAATAGGCGACGTTGATCGTCGGCAGGTCATCGTAGACGATCGCCTCGATCCGGCGGAAGTGGTCGTAGCGTTCGTCAAGATCGCTGATATTGTGCCCCTCTATGATCATGCGGTCGACCTCCGGGTTGCTGTAGCCCGCCGTGTTGCTGGACCCGGTGGTGGTGTACCAGCCCTTCAGGACATACTCCGGGTCGGGGACCATCGCAAGGTTTGTCGCGGAGAGATAGAGGTCCCAGGTGCCGTCGGCCATGGCAACGGTCAGAGCGCTGTTTTCCATCGAGAGCGTCTCGACTTCGATGCCGACGGACTTGAGGTTTGCCGCAATGGCTTCAAGCATCGGCGGCAGTCCCGGGCGCTCGGTATAGGTCACGACCTTCACCTTGAGGTTCTTGCCGTCTTTGTCGACGTATCCGTCGCCGTCCGTGTCGGTCCACCCCGATTCTGCAAGATACTGCTTTGCAAGCGCCGGATCGTAGGTATAGGGTTTCAGGGTGGTGTTCGCCCAGGTCATCGTCGGGAGGAAGACGCCTCCGGCCGGACTCCCTACCCCGTAGAGGACGTTGTCGACGATCCCGTCGCGGTCGATTGCGTGGGATATCGCCTTACGAACGTTCTTATCGTCCATTTGAGGGCGGTTCAGGTTGACGTCGAGTTTGTAGATCCTCGGCGTGTTGTACTTCTCCACGTGAACCCCGTCGAGAGCGTCCAGACGATCAACCTCGCTATAGGGCGGATCGACGGTGAAATCGACCTCTCCGCTCTCGGCAAGCATTGCCCGGGTTGCCGGACTCTCGTAGCCGCGGATGATCATCCGATCAAGACCGGGCTCTCCGCCCCACCACTCGCTGTTCTTGACGACGACAACCTCCCCGGTCTGTTCGTCGAAGGACTCAAGTTTCATCGGACCCGTTCCGATCGGCGTTATAAACTTCCCGGAGGCATCGTATGAATCCGGGTGGATGATCGCCGTGTCCGGATAGTGCAGCGTTCCCGGTACAAGCGGGTTCAACGTGTTTGTGTGGATGCGGAGAGTATAGCGGTCCACCACTTCGGAAGAGTTGTAGTCGAGAAGCGTTGCGGTGCCGGGAGAACTTTCGGCGACCCGGTCCAGAGAGAACACGACGCTCTCGGCGGTCATCTCCTCCCCGTTGTGGAACAGCACCCCTTCTCTGAGGTCGAACTCCCACGTCGTGTCGTTGATCTGCCGCCAGGCGGTGGCAAGGTTCGGCACGAGGGTGAAGTTGGCGTCCGCACCGACAAGGGTCTCGGTCACGATTGCCTTCTCCGTGATGAAGGTGCCTCCGTCGTGCCCGTCTCCGGGATTGATCGACGACACGCGCCACATCTCCCCTACGACAAGGGTGTTTTCCGGACCCGGCCCGGACGATTGGGTCGATGTACACCCGGCGGCCAGCATGCCTGCCGCCAGAATCAGAACGATGAACAATCCACACGTCTTTCTCATTGTTTTACCTCTCTATCGTCAACTCTGTCCCTGCGGGAGTACACGGAAAAGACCCGTCAACATGGCAATTGTCCGGGATCTCGCCCTTACAGAGTATGGTTTCTATTGAGATCCACCGGTCATAAATTTTACTAAATTATATCTTAATGATAATTGATGTGATGAATTCAAGAATTAATATGAAAAACCGGTTTGCTATTGCGGATAATTACGACCTTTTGTTAGGATCTGCTTAAAATATCCGATGATCGAAGATCCCCCATGGCTTAGAGCATTTTCGCATGTGTTTGCCGGGGGAAAGGTCATATCCGGTGAAACAACGGTAATCGAGAGGGCTAAAAGCCTTCGAGGCGCGAGCACAGTGAGCGTGAGCACCGAGGTGTGAATGGGTGTTCCCTCCGGCGTTCCGGGGCAACATCATAGCATGAACTCGTCTTGCCGTTCGGTCGCGGTGCCTCCCCGTTCACGGACCGGTTCGATCCTGCCTGGTTACGAAAGACGCCGTTCCCGGAGTCTCCTCCCGTGGACCCACCAGCCTGCGACCGCCGCGAGGACGACAACGACGATAGCGGCCAGAATCCCGGTGCCGAGCATCGGATCATCCCGGTAGATATTCAGAAGTACGTCGGCCCCGAGGGCGAAGACGAGGCAGGAGGCGAGCGACCCGATGCAGACGCAGCAAAAGACCCGAAACTCTGCCAGTCCAAGCAGCCGGCCGAGGACCGATCCGCTCATCGCCCCGGTCCCCTGGAGCGGGACAAAGACGAGGAGAGTGAGTCCGACCGTCGAAAACCGCCGTAGCCATGCCTGGCTCTCGATGTAGTCTCGGGCTATCGTCATCCCGCTCTCAAGCAGACGGCCGACGAGCGGGACCTTCAGTGCCAGGTCGAAGTTCCAGACGACAAAGAGGGAGACGGCTACGTCAAGGAGGAAGATCACGGCCGTGATGAGCCACCAGGAGTAGCCCGCCAGGATCGCGAGCGGAATGATCGTCTCATGCCCGGCGGGAGGAATGAAATAGGCGATGATCAGCCCGGACATGATGAGGAACCGTTCGTAGGGCTCGGTCAGGTAAAGGGCCGTAACGACGGCCGGGATGATGGCGAGCGGGAGGGTGAATTTCAGGGCACCTATGATGCAGGGATGCATAAGGAGGGTTTTCCAGCGGCCCTGTCCGGAGGTCTCGGTTGTATGGTCGTCTGTGGTCATGGATCGTCGCCCGGGAGGGAGGATCTACCGTTCAAGATAGTGGGCCGAGGATTCCTGCGACTTAAGTTGTGGGAGGAATCGGCCCTTCGCATATCCCGTTATACTTTCACCCCGCGCATGGGTATACTTAATGACGGAGGAAGTCCAACAGATGTTTGTTGCGCTATGGAAGGCACGAAGCAGGAGCATCTCCTGCGGATCACGGCTATACACCTGGCGCAAACGACACCACAGTGCAGCGACATTGCTGCCAGGGCCGCTGTCAACCGGCCTATTGCGGTCCGCTCCCCCGACATCGGGGGAGAGGTGGAATCGTGAAGCCCCTAAAGAGCATGGTGCCACCTACGGTATCATGCCCCCCACTTCAGTGGGGGGTAGTTGACGGTTTGGGACGTCGGGATAAGACATTGTCGGAGCGGGTTCCAGCAGGTTCAAGTTCCCGGAGGGTGAGGATAGGGGAGTATGACTCCTGTTCCTGTTACCCGGTCGCCCCGCACCCTTCCCATCGTCGATCCCGGTACCCGGGAGAGTGCCTTATGCACGATCGCCAATGTCGGGACCGCGCTCGAAACCCTTCGCGAGGTGAGAAAGCACGTTCGCGGCGACCACAAGCGCCGCCTCGACGACGTCGCGGTGATCCTCCGTGCGGTCGCGTTCGACGCCCAGGCAGCCTATGCGATCACCGACGAGGAAGCCCGGGAATTTATCCGAAAGTGCCGTTCCCCGTGAGTCTCGGGCCGCTTATCCGGCGCGGCTTGCACCGGCTTGCAGAGGATTTAACCGGTTCGGCGCCTATCATTGCAGATGAACGAGTCGCTCCGGCAGGTCGTCCATCTTGTCTTCGGCCTCGGGATCGCGGGTTTTGTCCACTTCTTCGACCGCGACATCACCCTCACCGTCCTCATACTCACGCTCTTTGTGGGGTTCATCTTCTCCGACGCCGTCGCCCGGGGCTACACCATTCCGGTCGTCTCCTGGGTCATTGCGGGTCTTGAACGGCGGGATGCCGTTCCGGGCAAAGGGGCCCTTTTCTTCGCTCTGGGGGCGCTCTTCTGCCTTTTCTTCTTCGGCAGAGAGATAGCCTTCGCCGGGCTCGTGGTGCTCTCGCTTCTCGACAGCGTCACCACCCTCGTCGGCGTCCGGTTCGGCAGGACCCGGATCTACAACCATAAATCCCTTGAGGGGACGCTTGCGGGTGTCGCGGTGACGACGGCCGCCCTTTGCCTCCTCGTCCCGCCGGCGGCCGCTCTGGCGACGGCCGCGGTCACGGGCCTTGCCGAACTGGTGAGCCCCGTGGACGACAACCTCGTTGTCCCGGTCGTGGCCTGCCTCACCCTTACGGTACTGCTCTGAAGCAGTGGCGGAACCGTCGAACCGGTCCATCGGGGACTGTATCTGCATGCCCAAAGATTATGAGGCTGGACCCGGGTTTGCCGGAGATTGAGGGCGTGATTAATGCTCCGCTAACCTCTTCGTGCGGTGGTCGCACACCGGGCAGGTGGTGAAGACCCCGCAGGCAGAGCAGTCCTCTCCGGTGCAGGGCTGGACCCGGATCGTAACGCTTGTCCGGGGGAACTCCCGCTTGACGTCGGTCTCTATATGTTTCACGATCCCGTACGCCTCCTCGAGGGTTGCGGTCTTCGGGACGACGAGATGGAGGTCCACGAACCGGTTCGGCCCCGAACGGCGGGTCCGGAGCCGGTGGAAGTTGATGACTGCCGAGCAGTGCTCGTTGATGATCTCCCGGATCCGGGCCTCCTCTTCCGGGGGCAGGCTCCGGTCGACGAGGTCTTCGAACGAACGCCGGATGAGGTCGAATGCCGCCTTCAGGATGATGACGGCGACCGCGAGCGCGATGAGGGCATCGAGGACCGTAAGACCGGTCAGCCGGATCAGAACGAGCCCCGCCACGACCCCGATAGAGGTGTAGACGTCCGTCCGGAGGTGCCAGGCATCGCTTTCAAGCGCGATCGACTCGGTTTTCTTTGCCACTCGCATCAGCCGGGAGGAGACGTAGAAGTTTACTCCGGCCGAGAGCAGCATGACCCCGATACCCAGTCCTAGCGCCTCCACGTTCAGCGTCTCTTCTCCGCCGAGAAGGTTTTGCGCTGCTTCATTGATGATGATGAGTGCGGCGACGAGGATGAGGACCGCTTCAAGAAGGCCGGATATGCTCTCGTATTTCCCGTGACCGAAGGTGTGACACTCGTCGGGGGGCCGGGCCGACTCCCGGACGGAGAAGTAGGCGATGGCCGCTGCTATCAGGTCGATGCCCGAGTGGATTGCCTCGGATATGAGCCCGACCGAGCCGATCGCGATCCCGGCCGCCAGTTTCGTCACGACGAGAAGCGTGTTGGACGCGACCGAGAGGCGTGCGGTCTTCTCTTTCAGCACGCCGTCCCGTCCCGGTGCGTCCAATCCGCCCAGAACGACCCCTCCCATGATTGATGAGTGTTCGCCCTCCACCGGGATAGGGTTTTTCATGCCCGAAGGGGGAGTCCAGAAGGGTCTCTGGCAGTGTTCCCTCCATCACCCGACCGTGAGGATGATGAGCGAGTCGGTCCCCTCCCGCCCGGGAGAGACCCCTTCGGTGAGCACCACGCGCTCGCCGGACCCGATCAGACCGGAGTCCCGGATTGAGTCGAGGATCGCCCCGTGCCAGTATTCCTTCTCGCTCCGGATCAGGAACGGACAGACCCCGTAGGAGAACGCCAGAAACTTGAGGGTTCCCGGGTTCCGGGTGAACGCAAGGATCCAGGCATCGGGTTTGAACCGCGAGATGCTCCGCGGCGTGCTCCCGGAGCGCGTGGGCGTCAGCACGAACCGGATGCCGAGCGCATCCAGCGCCTCGATGACGTTTAAGGAGACGACGTCGTTGACGGTGATCTTCTCCCGCCCCCTCCCCTGCCGGAAGTACTCGAGCGGGCTGCACACCGCCCCGACGGTCGAACGCTTCTCCTCGGTCGACCGGGCGATCTTTGCCATCATCGCGACCGTCTCGGCCGGGTACTTCCCGATGGCCGTCTCCTCGGAGAGCATGACGGCATCCGTCCCGTCGAGGATGGCGTTTGCAACGTCGGTCACCTCCGCCCGGGTGGGCCGGATGTTGTCGGTCATCGACATCAGCATCTGCGTCGCGGTGATCACCGGCCGACCGAGGATGTTGGCCTTCTGGATTATCCGCTTCTGCACCGTCGGGACCTCCTCGATGGGAATCTGGACCCCGAGGTCGCCCCGGGCGATCATGACTCCGTCGGTCTCCCGGAGGATCTCGTCGAGATTTGTGAGCGCCTCCTGCCGCTCGATCTTTGCTATCACCCTGACGGACTTCCCCGACAGGGCCGCGTGCTCCCGGGCTTTCAGGACATCTTCCGCCCGCTCGATGAAGGATATGCTGAAGGTGTCGAGCCCCTCGGAAAGCCCGAAGTCGATGCACTCGCGGTCCCGGTCGGTCACGGCGCTGAGTGCAACGATCCCGCCGCCGCCGACGAGGCTCATCCCTTTGCGCGAGAGGAGGGGCCCGCCGATGATCACCGTCGCCCGGACGTCGTTCTCCCCGACCTCGTCGACCCGGAGCTGAAGGAACCCGTCGCTGAGAAAGATGATGCTTCCCGGCGCGACCAGTTGCGGGAACTGCTCGAAATCGACGGGGATCTGGTCGGGATCGCTCTGAACCGGGGCGGTCGTGAGGGTGACGGTCTCTCCCTTGCGAAGTTCCATGGGCTCTTTAGCGAGGTCGCCGATCCGGATCTTTGGTCCCGGGAGGTCGATCAGGATCGTGACCGGGAGCCCGACTTCGTCCGCGGCGGTCCGGATGTTCCTGATGTTCTCCCGGTGCTCGTCGAACGACCCGTGGGAGAGGTTGAGCCGGGCGACGTTCATACCGGCCCGGATCATCCGGACGAGCACCTCCTGTGAGCGGGATGCGGGTCCTATGGTACAGACGATCTTTGTTTTGTGGTCGGGCAGGCTCATCCGTTTCCGTTTCGTCTGCTCCGATATCTGATGAATTACCTCTTCGAGCATCATAGTACCCTTCGGGTACCGGCACCGGATTAACCTTCGCCCGGGGTGCGGACATGCCGGGTGCGGACGTATCCCTGGGCAATGCGGCAGGGTTCACCCGCGGGAGGGGACCCGGACGGGTCTCTGACTCTCCGATTCCTGCACCGCGATCACCGCGAGTGCCTGTCCGCTCTCGGCGCTGTATTCGCCGATGCGGCGGTGGACGTGCTCGATCATGCCTCCGGTGGTGATGATGAGCGAGTCTTCTCCGATGAGGGCTTTTAAGATGCACTTGTCGATGACGCCGTAGGTGTATTCGAGAAGAATCCGCTCCCGGTTGGCGAACTCCTTGGCACGGGTTCCCATCGCCCCGACGTGCTCGGCCGTGCTCCGCTCGATGAACGCCTTCAGTTCGTCGCCGCCGATCCTGTCGGCGTTGCAGAGGTAGATCTTTCCGGTTTTGTCCCGAGCCGGGGCGCGGCCGCGCGTCTCCCGTTCGATCCTGTCGGTGAACTCAAGCACGCTCTTCGGGGGAACGCCCCGGTCGATGACTCCCCGGAGACCGAGTTCGTTGTAGAGGTCGAGGAGGGCGGGCGGTTTCAGCCTGGCGGCCGCGAGGAGGGTGTGATCCGAGAAGACCTCTTCCGGCGGCCCGCAGGCGAGGACGCGCCCGTGCTCCATGAGGATGATTGTGTCGGCCCAGCGGTAAGCCAGTTCTACGTCGTGCGTGGATATCAGCACCGTCCGGCCGCCGGCGGCGAGTTCGTCGAGGAGTTCCATCACCTCTTCGGAACTTGCGGGATCGAGGGTATTGGTCGGCTCGTCGAAGACAAGGACCGCCGGTTCCATTGCGAGGATGCCCGCGATGGCAACCCGTTTCTTCTCGCCGCCGGAGAGGTGGTGGGGCGGCCGTTTCTCGTAACCCCGGAGCCCGACGTAGCCGAGCGCGTCCCGGACGGCACGCCGGACGGCGTCGGGCGATAGGCCGAGGTTCACCGGTCCGAAGGCCACGTCCGCTTCGACGGTCGGGGCGATGATCTGGACGTCGGGGTTCTGGAAGACGAACCCGACCCGCCGGCGGAGGTCCCGGAGGCTCCGGTTGTCGTAGGCGAGCGGCCGGCCGGAGAAGCGGACTTCTCCCGAAGCGGGCCGGAGCATCCCGTTGAGCATCAGGAGAAACGTCGATTTTCCGGCACCGTTCGGGCCGACAATGGCGGTCTTTGACCCGGGAGTGATCCGGACGCTCACTCCGGTGAGGGCGGCCGGACCGTTTGGGTAGGTATAGGTGACGTTGTCGGTTTCAAGCAGTGGTGTCGTCATATGAGTGTCAGACCTCCGGTTCGGAGCGATACGCCCGCGACGGCGCCGATGTAGATCAGGGTCGTTGCGAGCGCGAGGCCGGATACCGGCCGGGTTTCGCCGGGTATCCCGAATTTCCCGTCGTAGCAGCGTGCGTCCATCGCAAGGACCAGGGCTTCGCCGCTCTCCCAGGTCCGGAGGAAGAGCGCCCCGGAGAGCATCCCGAACGAATGCACCGACTCCCGGAACCGGCCGTAGCCGAGGCGCATCACCTGCGAGCGGTAGATCTGGCCGGCCTCCTCGATGAGGATGAAGATGAACCGGTAGGTGAGCATGACGAGATCGATGAAGACGGCGGGCACCCGGAGCCTCCGGAAGATATCGAAGACCTCGGTCATCGGCGTCGTGAGCGCGATGAAGAACAGCGAGCACATGCCCCCGAAGACCCGGGCGAGGAGGAGGACGGCGAGATTCGCACCGTCCGCCGTAACTGCAAGGGGGAGGCCGGGGACCTCGAAGAGCACCGTCCCGCTCCCGGTGATGAAGAGAACCACGGCGATGCTCATCACCGCGAACGAGACCGGGATGAGGAGGATGCGGGCGTAAAATCGCGCGGGGATCTTTGCGAGGATAAGGATTGAGGCGCTCATCGAGGCCGCGACCAGAAGAGGGGCGACGGGGCCGGGAGACGAGATGCAGAGGAGGATGCTCGCAAGCCCGATAAGGAGCTTGAGAGCCGGGCTTACCTGACGGAGACCGTTTTCCTGGGCAAAGTCTTCGAGCACCTCATGCATTTGTGTCTCCTATCTTGCGGTACAACCAGAAAAATCAGGCGGTTTTTCTGTTGCCCTTCCAGTAGCCGAAGATGTAGCCGATGACTATCGCACCGACGGCGGCCTGCAGGGCGAAGAGGAGCGACTCAATCTCACCGCTCGGGGGCTCCCAGAAGGGCTCGATCCAGGGTTCGTAACCGGAGGACTCGATGAGCTCGGCGGCTTCGCCGTCGGCCCCGCCCCAGGCTTCCTCCCCGGAAGCCCGGATCGCGGCATCCTGGACGAGGAAGACAGCGGCAAAGATGAGGATGAGCGCGACGACCGCGATCTCCATGCCGTACTTCATGCCGCGGCCTCCCGGAGTTTCTGGATAGTCGCCTCAGGGAGGAGGTTTAAGCGGGTGAGGATCTCGGGCTTGAGCTGGACGATGTACTTGAAGACCAGCGCAATGACCGCACCTTCGATGATGGCGAGCGGGACCTGGGTGACGGCGAAGATTGCGGCAAAGGCCGAAAAGGCCCCGAAGAACCCGACGGTTCCCGGGAACGCGAGCGCGAGCTGGATCGAGGTGACGACGTAGGTGATGAGGTCGGCGAGGGCTGCGGCAACGAAGACCGTCGCATAGGTGTTCGCCCCCATTCGAGTCCCGGCCTTATAGACGAGGTACGCGACGAGCGGACCTGCGATTCCCATCGAGAAGACGTTCGCCCCGAGGGTGGTGATCCCGCCGTGCGCGAGGAAGACCGCCTGGAAGATGAGGACGATCAGCCCGAGGACGGCGGCGACGAAGGGGCCGAAGAGGACGGCGCCGAGCCCGGTTCCCGTGGGGTGGGAGCAACTCCCGTTGAACGAGGGGAGTTTGAGCGAGGAGAGAACGAAGACGAAGGCGCCCGCAACCGCAAGGAGCGGCAGGGTTTCCCGTTTTTCCTTGACGAGCCTGTTCACCTGGTAGAGCCCGATGATGATGAAGGGCAGGGAGACGAGGAACCATATCTCCCACCAGGGGCTTGGTAAGAATCCTTCCATAATATGCATGATTTCTCCACCTGGACCGCCATAGCAACGGCCCATCCAGATCACTTGTTTTAGTGCAAATTACCTTGGTATATGTTAGTTATTCCCGGTCATATTTATCCCCTGCGATATTCAACACTACTGGAGTGATATGCGTTCGATTTCGAGAGTTCTCGTCGCGGGAACCCATAGCGGCTGCGGCAAGACCACGCTCGCAAGCGGCCTGATGGCGGCGCTCGCCGCCCGGGGGCTTGTCGTCCAGCCGTTCAAGGTGGGTCCGGACTTCATCGATCCCACGCACCATTCGGCCATCTGCGGCCGCGTGTCGCGCAATCTCGACCCGTTCATGATGGGGGAGGCGGGGGTGCGGGAGACATTCGTCCGGGCATGTGCCGGCGCCGATGTCGCCGTCGTTGAGGGCGTGATGGGGCTCTACGACGGGATCGATGGCGGCGACGTCGCGAGCACGGCACACGTCGCGAAGATCCTCGACGCCCCGGTCCTTCTCGTCGTGGACGCAAAAGGGGCGTCCCGGAGCGTCCATGCGGTTGTCCGGGGCTACGCGGAGTTTGATCCCGGGGTCCGGGTCGCCGGGGTTGTCTTCAACCGGGTCGGGAGCCCCCGTCATCGGGCGCTGATCGCGGCTACGGAAAGCCTCCCGGTCTACGGGTGGGTCCCCCGGCGGGACGACCTCGTCGTCGGGAGCCGGCACCTCGGCCTCGCGATGGCGGCTGAGACCGGGACGATGGCGGGATTCGGTGCGGTGGTGGAGGAGACGTGCGATCTCTCCGGGGTCCTGGACCTCGCGCGGGCGGCCCCGCCCCTCCCTGCGCCGGCGGAGGCCACGGAGAAGCCGGATGTCGGAGTCCGGATCGGCGTCGCGAACGATGCGGCGTTCTGCTTTTACTATGCCGACAACCTCGACCGGCTCAGGCGGGCCGGGGGGGAGCCGGTCTTCTTCTCACCGATAGCGGACCGGCTTCCGGATGTCGACGCCCTCTATCTCGGGGGTGGTTACCCGGAGCTCCACGCGGAGGCGCTTATGTCTTCCCGGTGCCGGGAGGACGTGCACCGGGCGGTCGACGACGGCATGCCGGTCTACGCGGAGTGCGGCGGGCTTGTCTACCTCACGGAGCGGCTCACGGTCGGCGACGACGATTACCCGATGGCGGACGTCCTCCCGGCATCGGCCGCGATGACGAACCGCATCCAGGCCCTCGGTTACGTGGAGGCCCGGGCTGTCGGCGGTTCGCCGGTGCTTGCACCGGGTTCAACCTTCCGGGGCCACGAATTTCACTACTCCCGTCTTGACTGCGCTTCCGATACGAGATTTGCCCTGGAACTCCTCCGGGGCCGGGGAATCTGCAACGGCCGGGACGGACTCACCGTCCAGAACGTGGTCGGGCAGTACACCCACGCTTATTTCCCGGAGGGGTTCGCAGAAACGCTGGTGCGGGCCGCCGGGACATACCGGCGGGTATAGGACGGGTCCTCGTGCTTCGCCGGTGCGGAAAAAAAGGGGTTAGAAGGTGACGATGACTTCCCCGGAGAACCCGGACGTCATCGACTGGTAGGTGTAGTTACCCGGGGTGCTGAAGGTGTAATTGTACGATCCTCCCGGCTCGATCATCCCGGAATCGAAGAATGCCGCTTCTCCGGTTGCCGAGACGGTCTGGTTCGTCGAGGCGTCGTTGGTCCATTCTACCGTGGTGTCGGCAGGAACGGTGATTGTGTTCGGCACATACCCGTTGTCGGTGATGGAGATGGTCTCGTCAGCGGCGACCGCCCCCGGCGGTCCCGGCGGGGTCTCGGTCGCGTTCGCGTCGGCGGTGGTCATCGGGGTTTCGGTACCTACGGTCGTTGTCGTCGTCATCGGGGTTTCAGTGCCTGTAGCCCCGGTTTCTGCTGGTGTTTCGGTGCCCGTTGTGGTTCCGGTCTCTATCGGGGTTTCAGTGCCCGCGATCGTCTCGGTTTCTGCTGGTGTCTCTGTCCCTATCGGTGTTTCAGTTTCCATCGGGGTTTCGGTCAGTCCCGGTGTTGTGCCGGGGGTCGCCGTCTCGTTGCCCGAAGGCTGCACACACCCTGCGATCATGATGCTCGCGATCACCATGAGGGCAAGGATACCAAACATTCTCTTCATGGGGTGGATGATGCCTCTTTGCGTAGATAAACTTTACCCTCCTCTGAAAACTGAGCCTGTATTGGTCAAATCTTTTACAGCAGCGTTGTGTCCCGGCATCATGGAATTGAGCGACGTTTATTTACCGTTATGCCTGGAAAGCCCTGTAGATCTCACCTTAGACTGAATAGCCGTCAGTGAGTCCGGATCGAGGACTGGACCTGTGTTGCCCACCCCGGACGCTATGTTCTTTGGGTCCGTGGTGCCGCACCGGAGCGTATCTGCAGCTGAAGATATTTATAGCCGGGCACGGATAGGACGGCCCATGACGGCACTGGGCAAGCGCAGGTTCGGGAAGACCGGGCGTGGGGTTACCCCCGTGGGGCTCGGGGGAGAGGGTGTCCTTCGGACGTACGGGCGGCATGCGGAGGCAAACGCCGTCATTATGGAAGCGCTCAATCAGGGGATAACCTATTTTGACTCGGCGAAGGTCTACGCGGAGAGCGAGGACTACTACGGTGAGGTCTGGCGAAGCCGTCCCGACCTCCGGACATCAGTCTTTCAGGCAAGCAAATCCGCGAGCAGGAACCATGCGGATGCCGAGATGGACCTCCAGGAGACCCTTCAGAAGATGGGCATCGCGACCCTCGACCTCTGGCAGATCCACGATGTCCGGACCTTCGCCGAGGTCCGGGAGATCGAAGGAGCGAGCGGTGCCCTTGAGGCATTTATCGAGGCGAAGGAGTCCGGCATCGTCCGGCAGATCGGGGTGACGGGACACCACGACCCGGATGTTCTCTCGCACGCGGTGGAGAACTGGCCGGTCGATGCCGTGATGATGCCCGTAAACCCGGTGGAAGGTGCACTCGGGGGTTTTCTCTCCTCGACGCTCACGACCGCAAGGGAGCAGGGGGCTGCGGTCATCGGGATGAAGGTGCTCGGCGGGTCGAATTTCCTTGTTCCTGATGCGGGGGTGACGCCGGAGGCCCTCATCCGCTACGCCCTTGCCCAGGAGATCTCCGTTGCAATCGTCGGCTGTTTTACACCCGCCGAGGTGCAGGCGCTTGCCGCCGCCGGGAGGAGCGATCCGTTGCCCGACGACGACGCGGAGGCGCTCATTGAAGCGTTTCGCCCCTACGCCCGCGAGGTTGCGTACTACCGGGGGCCCCTGTGAGATCTCCTCCGGCCGGTTTTCTATATCTGCTGAAGGCGCCAATATACCGTGAGGGATACTGCCATGACAACCAGGGAATCGGACCGGGACCGCATCGCCGCATCTCCGGACGCGGTCATCGTGCTGGTCGTGCTCGTCATCTTCCTGGACATGATGATCTACGGCCTCCTCATCCCGGTCTTTCCGCAGTATGCCCCCCGGCTCGGGGTGGACGAATCGGTCATCGGGCTCATCTTCGGGCTCTACGCCGCCATGCTCCTCATCTTCTCCATCCCGATGGGCCTCCTCTCCGACCGTGTGGGCCGCCGCCCCCTCATCATCGTCGGGATGCTCCTCCTGGCCCTCGCGACGGCTCTCTTCGGCGTCTCGACCACGGTCGTGCACCTGGTCGTTGCCCGGACGGTCCAGGGGATAGCGGCTGCGGCAACATGGTCCGCGGGGCTTGCGCTCCTTGCCGAGACCTGCGACCCGGCCTGTCTCGGGGAGAGGATGGGGATCGCGCTCTCGGCGGTCGGGGTCGGGACCGTCCTCGGACCGGTTTTCGGCGGGCTGCTCTTCGAGTATCTGGGCTATGCCGCCACCTTCCTCATCCCGGCGGTGCTGGTGGCCGCGGTCGGCCTCCTTGTCTTCGCCGTCCCGGTGCGCACCGCAAGATCGGAGGAAGGTCCGGGGCGGTCGTCGATGTTGCCCCCGGGAAACCTCGTTCCGCTTGCAGCCTGCGCGGCTGCTATCATCGCGGTTGCCGGGACCTATGGTGTCGTGGACCCCTACCTCCCGGTCTACCTGCACGCCGCCTTCTCGGCCTCCCCGGCGACGATCGGATTCGTCTTTGCGGTGCTGGCGGTTGCGGCAATTTTCGCCATGCCGGCCGCAGGACGGGTCTACGACCGTTACGGGGGCAGCCGCTACCTCATCGGCGGCGGGCTCATTCTCTCGGGAATTGCAATTGCCGCCGCCATGCGGGCGCCGACCCTTGCGCTCGTCGCCGTCGCCGTCTTCGTGCTGGGGGTCACGCTGAGTTGCGTCGTGGTGTCGGTGGTGCCGATCCTCTCCGGCATCTACCGCAACCATGGTTCGCAGGGCGCTGCCTACGGCATCTACAACACTCTCTACTCGGTGGGGCTCTCGGTCGGCCCGTTCGTGGGTGCCGGTCTTGCGGCGAGGTTACCGTTGCCAGCGATATTCCTGCTGCAGGCGGCGGTCCTCACGGTTATGGGTGTGCTCGGCTGGTTTGTCATCGGGAGGCTCGGGTGGCGTTAAGTTATGTTCATCATGCCGCGGGGCCAACAGATCCTGGATCGATGATACCATGCCGATTGAACTCCGCTACCATGTCCCGGAACTACTGATCGTCTTCTTTGGCTTTGTCTTCCTGGTCGCGGCCTTTGGGGTTGTCGGCGGTGAGGCGGGGACGTTTCTCTCCTCCGCACTTGATGTGGCGCTCTTTGTCGTTCTCGCGATGCTTGTCTACCTGGCGGAGGACCGGTACCGTGTGTTCCGGTGGGTCGCCGTCGCCTGGCTCTTCGTTCTCATCGGGGGGCTTGCGGTCGCTGCGGCCGGTATCGGGGTGATCTCGATCCTGCCGGCAGAGGTGCTCACGACCGGAGAACTCGACCCGGACGCGGTCACGCTTGCCCTGGCCGCGGATGTGGCGCTTCTCCTCCTCGGCGTCCTTGTCGCGGGGCTTGCAAGCCTCATTGGGTTTTCCCGAAGGTTCCGGGTCCGGCTTGCCCGGTACCTTCCCTTCGACCCGGACTCCCTCCTTCATACGGTTGCGCTCGTGGTCGTCATTGCCCTGATCCTGATACCGCCGGTACCGCTCCTGGTGACGGGAGGTCCGCCCTTCCTCTCGCCGCAGTTCCTCGACCTCCTGCTCGAGTCCGGGGACCTCCTCGCGGACACGGTCACGCTGAACGCCTACACCCTCTTCTGGACGCTCATCGGCTCGTTCTTTATTGCGGGGGCCTACGTCCGCCGTACCCCCGGCGAGACCCTGAAACGGCTCGGGCTCGTCCGGCCGACGGGAAGGGAGGTCGTTCTTGCCGTTGCCGGAGCTCTCGCGCTGGTCCTCGCGTTCCACTTCATCGACCCGGTGCTTGCTACGCTGGTGGGCTGGCTCGGTCTCCCGGTCACCGACGGGGAGGCCGTCAACCTGCTTTTTTCCGGCTCGCTCACCCTGCCCGGGATCATCATGGCGTCCATTGCGGCAGGTTTCGGCGAGGAGGTGAGCATCCGCGGTCTGCTCCAGCCCCGGTTCGGCATCCTTCTCCCGGCACTCCTTTTTGCGTCGCTCCACGCATTCCAGTACAGCTGGGACGGGATCATCTCGGTCTTCCTTGCGGGGATCGTTTTTGCCTATATCCGCCGCTACTCAAACACTACGACGTCGGCGATCACGCATACGGTCTACGACCTGGTGCTTTTTTCCCTGCTCCTGGCCGGGATGTCGTCGTGAGCGGGACCCCGGGTTCAGTCGGGGAAAAGTGGGTCGGCGACGTCACCATCCGATATGGTTTCCGTCGCAGAACGGTTTGTTCCACGATCTCCCGCACCGGCAGAGCGTAACCCGGTTTCGGATCGTATAGGTTCTTCCGTCGGCGGACTCGACAGGGATTCCGCCGCGGACCCAGAGCGGTCCATGTTCGCTTCTGGCGGGGTTCTCTACCACGACAACGGAGCGTTCAAGAACGGGCTCGATCGTCTCTCCCGTCTTGCGGTCGCGGAGAACGAGCCGGCCGGAAGGACAGTTGCACGCTTCTTCTACTGCCGTGTCCCGGGCGGATGGGACGTTGGACTGTTCCGTGAGGTTCCAGATCCCCCCGGCCCGCATGCAGAACCGTGCGTGTACACAGAGCCCTTCATAATCGGTCAGTTCCAGTTCCGGTCCTCTGATGAGGGTCGGGCTCTGGAGATACGGTTCATTCCCGGCGGTTTCGGTACCGTCAAAGTGGACCTTTTCATGTGTCCCGTCACAATAGGGTTTGTTCTTCGAATGTCCGCAGCGGCATAAGGCATACTCTTCCTGCAGAGGATACTCCTCCACCTTTCGCCATGAACGGCAGTCGCTCTCGTCATCGTAGGAGATCTCCATCGTCATGAGCGGGACACCCCCGGTCACGATATATGGACCATTTCTGCTCACCTGAATCTTCATGGTCTCTTCCTTTCCGTTTTTTTGTATTATCCGTCACGGTCGCGCTCTTTTTACGGGGCGATCTCGGGTCTATTATGAGTCGAGAATAAAAGGGTTCCGTCCTAACTTTTCTTCACGATAAAACTGGAAACAATGCCCACGTCATATCCGTGCCCGATTTGCTACAATCAACTGTCCTCGGACCTTTGGATCGGGGTTCGGGCATCTCCTGAAGATTGTTCCTGCGCCTCCAAGATGTATCTGTAAGCACGTGCCCGGAACTCGATATTCTGGGGGTTTCTCGGATCGGCATGGAGTGAATGCCCGCAACGTTTGTAGACGGCCTCATGATGGTGTAATTCTGCTGCTTATGGGTCGCCGCCCGGTCCTTGATCCTGGTAAAATTTCCCCGGCACGATCACGTCGACGTTGTTTTGGAAAATACGGTCATACGGGGTCCGGCCAGTGCTTCCGGTACATCTTCGACCGGTGAACCAACTTCGTAGTGGGGAACCTCGCGAAGGTGCCGCGAGTGTCGGAACCCTTTTTACTCGTTTCGGGAGGAGGGTATCGTGCTATTTTGGATATGCTTCTGATCGTTGCGGACGCGAACCGTCGACGTGAGTGTTACTGCGTCGCCACATCGCCTGCAACTCGGCGCGCACCTCCTCCAGGACATACAGGCGGCCTGCTCTGATGTTTCGAGAGACTCCTCGACTCCCCGATAACTTCTTTGATCAGGGGCTCTCTTTGTCCTCGGCGGTCCCCATAAGCCGCCCTCATGAGACCTTTGGCGATGTTATCAGCGTCGTCTCATCCTCAATCCCTATCGGTCTCATCAGCTGAGACGGACCCCGCGTCCGAAGACCGGCCGCCCCTCAGTTAGTTTCAATCCCTATCGGTTTTCTCATCAGCTGAGACCGGTCTGCTCCAGGTTGAACACATGGTAGTACCGCATGTTTCAATCCCTATCGGGTTTTCTCATCAGCTGAGACATCTTCCAGGAGGAGAAGGGCGTGATCTGCCGGTACGTTTCAATCCCTATCGGGTTTTCTCATCAGCTGAGACTGCTCTACCCGCTGCAGATCCACTTCCAGAACATGATGTTTCAATCCCTATCGGGTTTTCTCATCAGCTGAGACGTATGCCCGGGAAAGGGGCATGCCCTCAACGCGGAGGTTTCAATCCCTATCGGGTTTTCTCATCAGCTGAGACGCGCGGAGGGGGTATGATGTCGGGGACTAAGCGATGGTTTCAATTCCTATCGGGTTTTCTCATCAGTTGAGACCTCCTCTGGGCTGTAGAGGCCAGAGATCGAGAACGGTTTCAATCCCTATCGGGTTTTCTCATCAGCTGAGACGAACTCGTTGTCCGTCGCACCCTTCGCGAACATGTGTTTCAATCCCTATCGGGTTTTCTCATCAGCTGAGACGAGCCAGTATCAAGCGCCATACCGCCGACGATCTGTTTCAATCCCTATCGGGTTTTCTCATCAGCTGAGACGGTAGCACAATCGCGTCGATGAGTGTTACTGAGTAAGTTTCAATCCCTATCGGGTTTTCTCATCAGCTGAGACCTGTTCTCCCGGACCACCCCCGCCCCCGCCGCGATGTTTCAATCCCTATCGGGTTTTCTCATCAGCTGAGACTGCAAGGGGGGGAGCATGCTCTCCCGGGATGACATAGTTTCAATCCCTATCGGGTTTTCTCATCAGCTGAGACGGGCTGCCTCGAGTCGAGGTCGTGGTCTACGAGAGGTTTCAATCCCTATCGGGTTTTCTCATCAGCTGAGACGACGGTCGCGGCGGCGATGCTGCCGGCGAAGGTCATGTTTCAATCCCTATCGGGTTTTCTCATCAGCTGAGACTCAGGCATGAGCAGCCCTGGACAGCGCCGAACCAGGTTTCAATCCCTATCGGGTTTTCTCATCAGCTGAGACCCTAATGGCCAGAGCGTAGAGGGGCGATTGTGGGAGTTTCAATCCCTATCGGGTTTTCTCATCAGCTGAGACGACGAACAGAAGGCACGGGCGGCGGCTGCGCAGACCTGTTTCAATCCCTATCGGGTTTTCTCATCAGCTGAGACTCGACCATGAGGAGGGCCTGGTCCACGTCGCCATGTTTCAATCCCTATCGGTTTTCTAATCAGCTGAGACAACAACCGAGAGAAGGTCAAGGTGATCCGGGAAGTGTTTCAATCCCTATCGGGTTTTCTCATCAGCTGAGACACGAGGGATTCACGTTTGTCTGGGCGCGAGAGGTGGCGTTTCAATCCCTATCGGGTTTTCTCATCAGCTGAGACGAGCTCGGGGATTGATATGGCCTGCAAACACTGCAAAGTTTCAATCCCTATCGGGTTTTCTCATCAGCTGAGACGTTCCTCTCGCTCCTGCCGGCAGACAGCGAGGTTTCAATCCCTATCGGGTTTTCTCATCAGCTGAGACGGATCGGGCGCCCAAGGGTTCCGGGCGCGCTCCTCGGTTTCAATCCCTATCGGGTTTTCTCATCAGCTGAGACAATATGATCATCAGGCCGAATAATAATTTTGCGAGTTTCAATCCCTATCGGGTTTTCTCATCAGCTGAGACCCCCTATGATACTGCTCCACTTTCTGGTTAATGTCGTTTCAATCCCTATCGGGTTTTCTCATCAGCTGAGACCAGAATCGACATCAGGGGTGGTTTAAATATCGCACAGTTTCAATCCCTATCGGGTTTTCTCATCAGCTGAGACGGATGGTTTGTCGGGCTCAAAGCGGTAGATTTTAATGTTTCAATCCCTATCGGGTTTTCTCATCAGCTGAGACTGGATGATGACCCCTTCCGCCTCGCCTGCGATCTGTTTCAATCCCTATCGGGTTTTCTCATCAGCTGAGACCTTGCGGCGGGGTGACGTTGACGCCCATCTACCGCACGTTTCAATCCCTATCGGGTTTTCTCATCAGCTGAGACTCAGGTCCTCTGCAGCTTCGTTGATGGCACGCTGGTTTCAATCCCTATCGGGTTTTCTCATCAGCTGAGACATAACTGGGGCGGCGTTCTTGCCCCACCACTGCCCTGGTTTCAATCCCTATCGGGTTTTCTCATCAGCTGAGACCATCCATAACGAAGTTATGGCATGTGACGTAACGGTTTCAATCCCTATCGGGTTTTCTCATCAGCTGAGACGCCGCCGCCCTTGCCGACGCCCCTCTCCCGTTCATCGTTTCAATCCCTATCGGGTTTTCTCATCAGCTGAGACAAGATCCCGGAGAGCGAATGGCATCGACAATCCGGGTTTCAATCCCTATCGGGTTTTCTCATCAGCTGAGACTGCTGGATATCGCCTACAAGCCCGGCACCGAGTACGTTTCAATCCCTATCGGGTTTTCTCATCAGCTGAGACTAGGTGCGGTGGTGCACTTAGTGCAGATATTCTCAGAGTTTCAATCCCTATCGGGTTTTCTCATCAGCTGAGACCCTGCCCCCTTTGGGACCGGATCAGGAGTGGTTCCGTTTCAATCCCTATCGGGTTTTCTCATCAGCTGAGACCAGATTTTCGCGCCCGGGATGAACTGGAACTCTTGGTTTCAATCCCTATCGGGTTTTCTCATCAGCTGAGACCAAAGCCACGGCGACAATCCAGCCTCTCGACGAGTTTCAATCCCTATCGGGTTTTCTCATCAGCTGAGACTGTATCAACTCATCACCGGCAGGATGCTGGGGGATGGTTTCAATCCCTATCGGGTTTTCTCATCAGCTGAGACTCACTGTCTCGGACCGGACACCTATCAGTGCGAGTGCGTTTCAATCCCTATCGGGTTTTCTCATCAGCTGAGACTACCGATCAGGTATTTCCGATACCGGTACAGCAGGGTTTCAATCCCTATCGGGTTTTCTCATCAGCTGAGACTCCGATCTCCTCGCGTTCCGGGACTGGTACCGTTAGTTTCAATCCCTATCGGGTTTTCTCATCAGCTGAGACTTGAGCGTCATCGTGTTTCGGCAGGCATATATACCGTTTCAATCCCTATCGGGTTTTCTCATCAGCTGAGACATGTTACGGAGGTCGCTGGCTCTATCATCGACATGTTTCAATCCCTATCGGGTTTTCTCATCAGCTGAGACATGTTACGGAGGTCGCTGGCTCTATCATCGACATGTTTCAATCCCTATCGGGTTTTCTCATCAGCTGAGACCGCGACCTTGCGGGACTCTCGTGTATCCATTTGCCTGTTTCAATCCCTATCGGGTTTTCTCATCAGCTGAGACAGGGCGCGGTCTACGATCTGTGGGACGAGAGTCAGGTTTCAATCCCTATCGGGTTTTCTCATCAGCTGAGACGCACCCGGTTCACGGCAGCGAGACCGGAACGAACCTGTTTCAATCCCTATCGGGTTTTCTCATCAGCTGAGACGTCCGGGCGAATTCGGTGAGGTCGGCGGTTCCAGTGTTTCAATCCCTATCGGGTTTTCTCATCAGCTGAGACGCGGCGCGTGGGACTACTCCACGTTTATCCCCGTGTTTCAATCCCTATCGGGTTTTCTCATCAGCTGAGACCAGCGGCCGGTCTTGAGGGAGCGGTGAAGATCGCTGTTTCAATCCCTATCGGGTTTTCTCATCAGCTGAGACCCTCCTGCTCGACGCTCTCGGGGAGCCGAACGCGGTTTCAATCCCTATCGGGTTTTCTCATCAGCTGAGACGTGGTTGATAGGACAGGTCCGGCCGGTCGTCAAGCGTGTTTCAATCCCTATCGGGTTTTCTCATCAGCTGAGACGCAGAATGCCTTCGGGGGTTGTTCTGCGGGCGGGTTGTTTCAATCCCTATCGGGTTTTCTCATCAGCTGAGACACCTTTGCGACCGGCGGCACGACCCTCACGCTCTTGTTTCAATCCCTATCGGGTTTTCTCATCAGCTGAGACACAACTAATATACCTCGGAACAAACTCACAAAACAGTTTCAATCCCTATCGGGTTTTCTCATCAGCTGAGACATGAGGCCGAACGCGACGGCATGCACCTCCTCGTAGTTTCAATCCCTATCGGGTTTTCTCATCAGCTGAGACGGAAATGCGATGGAGGTCTTCCTGGATGGCGAGTTTCAATCCCTATCGGGTTTTCTCATCAGCTGAGACGCCACTTCGGAGGCTTCGATATGTCTAGACTAGCAAGTTTCAATCCCTATCGGGTTTTCTCATCAGCTGAGACCTCGCACCGTTCCGGGGAGACGAGCCCCGACCCGTGTTTCAATCCCTATCGGGTTTTCTCATCAGCTGAGACACCCCCTCGGCACGGACCCGCTCAGACACCGGGATGTTTCAATCCCTATCGGGTTTTCTCATCAGCTGAGACCTACCGAATCGATAAGATCGAGCACCACCGTACCCCAGTTTCAATCCCTATCGGGTTTTCTCATCAGCTGAGACAAACCGATCCCGGATCTCGTCGAGGGTCGCCGCCTGTTTCAATCCCTATCGGGTTTTCTCATCAGCTGAGACCTCAGGGCAGTTAAATTTACCGGAACGGCTGGAGACAAGTTTCAATCCCTATCGGGTTTTCTCATCAGCTGAGACGTTTCCCGTCAAAACGTTATGAGTTTGCATCTGTCATTGTTTCAATCCCTATCGGGTTTTCTCATCAGCTGAGACGGCCTCCGGCCTCCTGGCGGGCTACATCGTCTTTGTTTCAATCCCTATCGGGTTTTCTCATCAGCTGAGACGGCAGGACTCCGCCCCGATAGGGATCCGCTGGAGGGTTTCAATCCCTATCGGGTTTTCTCATCAGCTGAGACTCGGTAATTGCAGGGTATCGCAGCAGAGAAATGTTGTTTCAATCCCTATCGGGTTTTCTCATCAGCTGAGACCTTCAACGGTCTCCTTTCTGACGTTGACGGTTCGAGTTTCAATCCCTATCGGGTTTTCTCATCAGCTGAGACGTTGTCGGCCTCCGGCGGTACAGGATGGCGCACCGAGTTTCAATCCCTATCGGGTTTTCTCATCAGCTGAGACCCATCCATCCATCCATCCATCAAGAGACTTAAGGGTTTCAATCCCTATCGGGTTTTCTCATCAGCTGAGACTTGGAGTTTCGGGTACTCATCCCGGATAGCCAGGATGTTTCAATCCCTATCGGGTTTTCTCATCAGCTGAGACACGCGCTCCGGGACATCCGCATCAACGTCACCACCAGGTTTCAATCCCTATCGGGTTTTCTCATCAGCTGAGACATGTTGGTTATAGCCGTAGTAACATCTACCATACTTGTTTCAATCCCTATCGGGTTTTCTCATCAGCTGAGACTGGGCTCCTCCGCGCGAGGGGAAGACTTACTTCTGGTTTCAATCCCTATCGGGTTTTCTCATCAGCTGAGACCTCAAGATCCTGGCCACTGGTCGCGGGCTCACCCGTTTCAATCCCTATCGGGTTTTCTCATCAGCTGAGACGCCTCGCGGAAGGTTGTTTCCCATCCGGTCATTGAGTTTCAATCCCTATCGGGTTTTCTCATCAGCTGAGACCACCTCCAACCCCCCCGGGGACGGTTGACCAGGGCCGGTTTCAATCCCTATCGGGTTTTCTCATCAGCTGAGACCCATCGGTAGTTGCAGGGGATCTCAGCAGAAAATGGTAGTTTCAATCCCTATCGGGTTTTCTCATCAGCTGAGACGGAAGCGTGCCGTCTCCCCCGACGACTTCATAGGTGTTTCAATCCCTATCGGGTTTTCTCATCAGCTGAGACTATAGGTGGCCACCGACTCCGTGAGTTGATCCCCGTTTCAATCCCTATCGGGTTTTCTCATCAGCTGAGACAGGACAAAGGAAAATATGACCGCACCAGTATAAAGGTTTCAATCCCTATCGGGTTTTCTCATCAGCTGAGACCGGTCGGGGTTGGTTTCGATGGAAAACCGATATACTGTTTCAATCCCTATCGGGTTTTCTCATCAGCTGAGACGTACTCGATGCCACCGGGGACCTACTCGCCGGATAGTTTCAATCCCTATCGGGTTTTCTCATCAGCTGAGACGGAAAAGCGGGAAACGGTCATCCTGCACCTGCCCTAGTTTCAATCCCTATCGGGTTTTCTCATCAGCTGAGACAGACCAGGCCACCCCCCATCCCGCCAGCCGGGAGAGTTTCAATCCCTATCGGGTTTTCTCATCAGCTGAGACTCTGCTGAGATCCCCTGCAACTACCGATGGATGGATGTTTCAATCCCTATCGGGTTTTCTCATCAGCTGAGACCAAGGCGCGATACCCTGACGCGGTCCCGACGTCAGTGTTTCAATCCCTATCGGGTTTTCTCATCAGCTGAGACATGGAGACGTCAGAAGATGAAGATCACTAAACACGACAAGTTTCAATCCCTATCGGGTTTTCTCATCAGCTGAGACACACCGCCGGCGGCCCCGTCCGCACCGTCGCCATCGGTTTCAATCCCTATCGGGTTTTCTCATCAGCTGAGACCTATTCGCTCCTCGCGACCGTCAACCAGTACGGCAGGTTTCAATCCCTATCGGGTTTTCTCATCAGCTGAGACACTACTCGCTCCTCACGACCGTCAACCAGTACGGTAGGTTTCAATCCCTATCGGGTTTTCTCATCAGCTGAGACGTTGCCGCTCTGGGTCGTCACTTGCTCAGACCACACGTTTCAATCCCTATCGGGTTTTCTCATCAGCTGAGACAGGGAGCATAACATGCAGGCATACAAAATAGCCCTCGTTTCAATCCCTATCGGGTTTTCTCATCAGCTGAGACTGATGTGGCGCTATTCCACCTCTCCCGAACCTGAAGGTTTCAATCCCTATCGGGTTTTCTCATCAGCTGAGACCCGTCGTCGTCCACGAGGGCCCCCGGATGCTTGGTTTCAATCCCTATCGGGTTTTCTCATCAGCTGAGACGGTGATACCAATGTACGGTTCCTGTGGCGATATCCCTGTTTCAATCCCTATCGGGTTTTCTCATCAGCTGAGACACCAAACTGACGAATACGATTGCGACGGCCCTCTGTTTCAATCCCTATCGGGTTTTCTCATCAGCTGAGACAAAACCTCCATGCGAGGCAATCCACCCATCCCAATGTTTCAATCCCTATCGGGTTTTCTCATCAGCTGAGACAAGAGCGACCTCAAGTACGACGTCGGCGGGACCTAGTTTCAATCCCTATCGGGTTTTCTCATCAGCTGAGACCAGACACCACCCGCAGGCCCATCCGGTCATCGAAGTTTCAATCCCTATCGGGTTTTCTCATCAGCTGAGACAGGTCACCAGGCCGGACACCTGCAGAGGGATACACGAGTTTCAATCCCTATCGGGTTTTCTCATCAGCTGAGACCGTCCGGGACTGCCTGGTTCATCCTGCCGGCGAAGTTTCAATCCCTATCGGGTTTTCTCATCAGCTGAGACGTTGCGTGAACCCCGCCTCCCTACCTACCCACATAAGTTTCAATCCCTATCGGGTTTTCTCATCAGCTGAGACTCGCCGTGGCGTCCCGAGCGTCGAGCGGGGACTAGTTTCAATCCCTATCGGGTTTTCTCATCAGCTGAGACGGATGCGGATCCAAGAGTTCTGGCGGTTCGTGCAGGTTTCAATCCCTATCGGTTTTCTCATCAGCTGAGACTTTCACCCGGAGGATTGTTGCCGGGGAGACGATCCGGTTTCAATCCCTATCGGGTTTTCTCATCAGCTGAGACCGAGCATGGTTCGACGAGAACGTCGACGTGCTCCAGGCGTTTCAATCCCTATCGGGTTTTCTCATCAGCTGAGACGATCGACGCGGTCATGGGCATCGGGGAGGATATCCTCGTTTCAATCCCTATCGGGTTTTCTCATCAGCTGAGACTACGACCACCTTGAACTCTGTTGCACGGATCTCGAAGTTTCAATCCCTATCGGGTTTTCTCATCAGCTGAGACAACATCACCGGTGCTCTCCCGGTCGGTCAAGATTACTGTTTCAATCCCTATCGGGTTTTCTCATCAGCTGAGACCAGACACGCCCCTCTAAAGCGATCCTGTCATGGATGTTTCAATCCCTATCGGGTTTTCTCATCAGCTGAGACCCGGGAGGTAGTCACCAGCGACCATCAGGTGTATGTTTCAATCCCTATCGGGTTTTCTCATCAGCTGAGACTCTCCTGGCTGTCGTAGATCGCCGCACAGAGCATGTTTCAATCCCTATCGGGTTTTCTCATCAGCTGAGACGGGGCAAGGTCGATCCGGCGTTCGGTGCCGTGGAGGTTTCAATCCCTATCGGGTTTTCTCATCAGCTGAGACGTTCGGCATGACCCGGGGGAGCTCCTACACGATCGTTTCAATCCCTATCGGGTTTTCTCATCAGCTGAGACATGGGCGCACGAGGACCACCTGGTAGAGATCTATGTTTCAATCCCTATCGGGTTTTCTCATCAGCTGAGACGTATCGGACGGAAGACGGGCGACGGCACTACAAAGTTTCAATCCCTATCGGGTTTTCTCATCAGCTGAGACGCTGTCCCACGGCCGACCACCGCCCCGCCCCTTTAGTTTCAATCCCTATCGGTTTTCTCATCAGCTGAGACGCACCCCGATCGAGGTCACAACCCGGGCCGGCACCATGTTTCAATCCCTATCGGGTTTTCTCATCAGCTGAGACATGTCCCTCTCCTGCACCCGGGCGCGCAGATCAGGTTTCAATCCCTATCGGGTTTTCTCATCAGCTGAGACACTGTAACAAGGTCGATATCAACCTCCCCGAATACCCGGTTTCAATCCCTATCGGGTTTTCTCATCAGCTGAGACGGCATTCATCTCGACGATCCTCAACTTCTTCTCAGTTTCAATCCCTATCGGGTTTTCTCATCAGCTGAGACGCAGTTGGTAGAGGAGTAGAAGATGGACACAATAAGTTTCAATCCCTATCGGGTTTTCTCATCAGCTGAGACTCAACGTCACCACCAGCACCGAAGGCGACACAGGCGTTTCAATCCCTATCGGGTTTTCTCATCAGCTGAGACCCGCGCCGCGCCGCCCGATCCTCTCGCGCCCCCGAGGTTTCAATCCCTATCGGTTTTCTCATCAGCTGAGACTGGACAGAATGTAAGGTATTTGGTGCCTGCTTTTTGTTTCAATCCCTATCGGGTTTTCTCATCAGCTGAGACTCTTCAACAACGTCACACCCGGCCCCTACACCATGTTTCAATCCCTATCGGGTTTTCTCATCAGCTGAGACCCATCCAGGCCCCCTGGACCGGCTGGCAGGAGTGGTGTTTCAATCCCTATCGGGTTTTCTCATCAGCTGAGACGGCCCTGCTGCACGAACCAATCGAGTACCATCCTGTTTCAATCCCTATCGGGTTTTCTCATCAGCTGAGACCCGATACCAGGAGGAGGGATACCAATGAGCAGAGCTGTTTCAATCCCTATCGGGTTTTCTCATCAGCTGAGACAGTATGGGCGCACGAGGACCACCTGGTAGAGATCTATGTTTCAATCCCTATCGGGTTTTCTCATCAGCTGAGACAAGAACCTCCCGGTCTTGGCCCTCACGGTCCCCGGGTTTCAATCCCTATCGGGTTTTCTCATCAGCTGAGACCTCCATGTCCTCGCCAGACTGCTCCTCCGTTGCGATGTTTCAATCCCTATCGGGTTTTCTCATCAGCTGAGACATGGTGAGGCTCACCGTGCCGGCGTCGAGAGCCCGGTTTCAATCCCTATCGGTTTTCTCATCAGCTGAGACTAGATTGTCCCGTCGTCGTGCTCTCGCACCTCGTCGTTTCAATCCCTATCGGGTTTTCTCATCAGCTGAGACCCGGAGCCCGTGCGATCCTGGTACGTTGAGCACAAGTTTCAATCCCTATCGGGTTTTCTCATCAGCTGAGACGGACCGACCAGGGCCATCCCCCGCTTATCGACAGCCCAGTTTCAATCCCTATCGGGTTTTCTCATCAGCTGAGACACAGCGCCCCGGCCGGACTCTCCGGCTACGACATGTTTCAATCCCTATCGGGTTTTCTCATCAGCTGAGACTCTCCTTCCTAGATAGTTTGATTCTCATTCTCGTTGTTTCAATCCCTATCGGGTTTTCTCATCAGCTGAGACGCGGCCGTCCGCACCCTCCACACCCCTCAAACCATCGGTTTCAATCCCTATCGGGTTTTCTCATCAGCTGAGACTGGTGGTGCGATTCTCTCGCCGGCGTATAGTATTGGTTTCAATCCCTATCGGGTTTTCTCATCAGCTGAGACGGCACTGATGATCATCATCGGCGGCGCGGTGGCGGTTTCAATCCCTATCGGGTTTTCTCATCAGCTGAGACAATCCATAGAGTATACCTATCCAACACCATACTATGTTTCAATCCCTATCGGTTTTCTCATCAGCTGAGACTAACGGTATCAGACTCACCACCCAACGTATTAAGTGGTTTCAATCCCTATCGGGTTTTCTCATCAGCTGAGACGGTTTCTTTGAAATGATTATTGCACAGGACATGACGTTTCAATCCCTATCGGGTTTTCTCATCAGCTGAGACAAAACCTTCATGGTTATGCAACTATTGTGAATATGCCGTTTCAATCCCTATCGGGTTTTCTCATCAGCTGAGACGCTTTCCTGGATTATGGACGGGAACTTACATTATGGTTTCAATCCCTATCGGGTTTTCTCATCAGCTGAGACCGGACTTCAGCGTCACCATCCCTTCAGTCTATACGTTTCAATCCCTATCGGGTTTTCTCATCAGCTGAGACGCCGGCGGGGCATGGACATCTTCCTCCGCTACCCCATGTTTCAATCCCTATCGGGTTTTCTCATCAGCTGAGACCGATCTGGTGGTGGCATACTCACCCGGATGCGCCGAGTTTCAATCCCTATCGGGTTTTCTCATCAGCTGAGACCCCCCGCAGCACCCGAGAGGTCCGGGAGTTTCTCGTTTCAATCCCTATCGGGTTTTCTCATCAGCTGAGACTAAGCAGTTAGATTCTGGTGGAAGTAACATCAACGTGTTTCAATCCCTATCGGTTTTCTCATCAGCTGAGACGACATCTTCCGCATCGACGCCACGCAGGTCGGCACCTAGTTTCAATCCCTATCGGGTTTTCTCATCAGCTGAGACCCACATTATCCGGTAGGCGGACAACCAGGTTTCTATGTTTCAATCCCTATCGGGTTTTCTCATCAGCTGAGACCAGGCAACGATCCGAGACACACGAGTTTCGTCTTGTTTCAATCCCTATCGGGTTTTCTCATCAGCTGAGACTATTCTCCGGCCTGCGCCGCGCCTCGACTGTCCACGTTTCAATCCCTATCGGGTTTTCTCATCAGCTGAGACATAGAGCCGGGGGAAACCGGGGGGTTCCCTCACTAGTTTCAATCCCTATCGGGTTTTCTCATCAGCTGAGACAATCCTGACCGACCGGGAGAGCATCAACCGTCTTAGTTTCAATCCCTATCGGGTTTTCTCATCAGCTGAGACTGTTGATACGCCTGGAACCTCAGTTCCAGTGTCTATGTTTCAATCCCTATCGGGTTTTCTCATCAGCTGAGACCTTACCAGGGTAGAACCTCCCCAGGTCAGCAACCTTGTTTCAATCCCTATCGGGTTTTCTCATCAGCTGAGACGTTGCATCGCCGACAGGAGCAGGGAGACATGAACAGTTTCAATCCCTATCGGTTTTCTCATCAGCTGAGACGGACGAGCGAGCGCGGGGCGTGCCCGGAGTGCGGGTTTCAATCCCTATCGGGTTTTCTCATCAGCTGAGACTCGATCGCCCCGGTGGCCACACTGCCGACCTGCTCCGTTTCAATCCCTATCGGGTTTTCTCATCAGCTGAGACCGCCGCTCGGCAGATCAACGATCCCTTTTCCGAGCGGTTTCAATCCCTATCGGTTTTCTCATCAGCTGAGACCGTTGCAGAACTCGGCGAGGACCGACGGCGGTAGGTGTTTCAATCCCTATCGGGTTTTCTCATCAGCTGAGACCTATCAAGCGTAAGGGGAGCAGCAACCCGCTGATCGAGTTTCAATCCCTATCGGGTTTTCTCATCAGCTGAGACGACCACGATCCGGCTAGCAGGCGTCTCCTACGACCTGTTTCAATCCCTATCGGGTTTTCTCATCAGCTGAGACGCCCGCAGCGCCCGGAGGACGGTCTCGATCCGGGTTTCAATCCCTATCGGGTTTTCTCATCAGCTGAGACCAGAGACCCCAAAACACATCCAGACGAGGTTGTTGTACGTTTCAATCCCTATCGGGTTTTCTCATCAGCTGAGACGCATCCGGGACCCGGAGATCTGGGCGACGGCCGAGTTTCAATCCCTATCGGGTTTTCTCATCAGCTGAGACCGGAGGAGCAGGCCCGGATCATCAAGCACCTCAAGAGGTTTCAATCCCTATCGGTTTTCTCATCAGCTGAGACAGTTTCGGCACCGGCACCACCGACCCCACCAAGCAGGAGTTTCAATCCCTATCGGGTTTTCTCATCAGCTGAGACATTCCCGGTCGTTTAAGAATTTCACGACGGACGAGCAGTTTCAATCCCTATCGGGTTTTCTCATCAGCTGAGACGGAGCGCCTAATGACTCGCATGGACACCTGGTCCGTGTTTCAATCCCTATCGGGTTTTCTCATCAGCTGAGACGGCGTCAATCTCCGGCGGCCACCGGCCCGCGAGGAGGTTTCAATCCCTATCGGTTTTCTCATCAGCTGAGACAGTGCGCGCTCGGGAAGTCCGAGGCGGTGAGCGGGTTTCAATCCCTATCGGGTTTTCTCATCAGCTGAGACCTTGATGTCGTCTGCATCAAACGCAATGGTAATCTGTTTCAATCCCTATCGGGTTTTCTCATCAGCTGAGACATTGTCTACGTGCAACCAGAAGATCCTATCAAGCGTTTCAATCCCTATCGGGTTTTCTCATCAGCTGAGACGTGCTACAGTTGTTTGCCTTATTCCTGCTCGCACCGAGTTTCAATCCCTATCGGGTTTTCTCATCAGCTGAGACCGAGCCTCTGTGGCGTAGTGCGGCGGATAGTCATGTTTCAATCCCTATCGGGTTTTCTCATCAGCTGAGACTCATCTATGGGTTTAGTAGGGTAGAACCTCTTGAGTTGTTTCAATCCCTATCGGGTTTTCTCATCAGCTGAGACAAAGACCACCACGCGAGGCTTTCGGGGCACTTCCGGAGTTTCAATCCCTATCGGGTTTTCTCATCAGCTGAGACCCTGCAACCTTATTCAGAAGATCAATGTGCATACGGTTTCAATCCCTATCGGGTTTTCTCATCAGCTGAGACGGTTGTTTTGAGTGTTCTTTCAATAGAACCACCCAGTTTCAATCCCTATCGGGTTTTCTCATCAGCTGAGACGTCATCCGGGCGTTCGTGGTAGATGTAGGATCGGTTTCAATCCCTATCGGGTTTTCTCATCAGCTGAGACTGACCTGGCGGTGATCTACTCGTGGGTTGACTACGTGTTTCAATCCCTATCGGGTTTTCTCATCAGCTGAGACAGCATCCGAAACTTCATTTGCCGTGTCGTATGTCGTTTCAATCCCTATCGGGTTTTCTCATCAGCTGAGACCATATTTAACAAAACCCCTGTGAATACCACGTTCAATGTTTCAATCCCTATCGGGTTTTCTCATCAGCTGAGACATGTAGAGGTAGGATTCACTGTATTGATTGGGGATGTTTCAATCCCTATCGGGTTTTCTCATCAGCTGAGACCAGAAATATGTCTTGCCCTCTCGCGGAGGAGCCCAGTTTCAATCCCTATCGGGTTTTCTCATCAGCTGAGACGTTGGGTAGATCCGGCAGGGAAGGCCGGGGAAGATGTTTCAATCCCTATCGGGTTTTCTCATCAGCTGAGACGACCAGACCAGGGAGGACCGCCCCTGATCATCAATGTTTCAATCCCTATCGGGTTTTCTCATCAGCTGAGACCGCTTACGCTCAAGCATTACCATCGAGTTGATGAAGTTTCAATCCCTATCGGGTTTTCTCATCAGCTGAGACCCCAGGTAGAACCATTGTCTGTGCTTAACTGAATGGGTTTCAATCCCTATCGGGTTTTCTCATCAGCTGAGACTGTATTTGTTAAACTGACTGTACGCGTATAAGGGAGTTTCAATCCCTATCGGGTTTTCTCATCAGCTGAGACATTCTTTGGCCTTGAGTAAGAAGAAACAATCCAGGTTTCAATCCCTATCGGGTTTTCTCATCAGCTGAGACAGTCCACCTACCTGGTGGAGGGGATGAGTATTCTGGTTTCAATCCCTATCGGGTTTTCTCATCAGCTGAGACCTACTGATTATTCTGTTCTCGAATGGTTACAGGAAGTTTCAATCCCTATCGGGTTTTCTCATCAGCTGAGACAGAGAAAACATGGAACTGGTACCGGTCAACCGCCTAGTTTCAATCCCTATCGGGTTTTCTCATCAGCTGAGACTTCTCTCCCGCCTCTTCTGCCCGCAGGAGGAGCAGTTTCAATCCCTATCGGGTTTTCTCATCAGCTGAGACTCTTCCTTCTGGTGGAAGTATTCGCACCAGTCCAGGTTTCAATCCCTATCGGGTTTTCTCATCAGCTGAGACCTATCTGTTTTCCAGTCGTAACGATTATAATCTCCGTTTCAATCCCTATCGGGTTTTCTCATCAGCTGAGACCTAACTATAATATCAAATATATGAGTACCACAGTATTGTTTCAATCCCTATCGGGTTTTCTCATCAGCTGAGACTCTTCTCGTAGTGATAACCGTTCATATTCCTCAAAAGTTTCAATCCCTATCGGGTTTTCTCATCAGCTGAGACTTGATGACTGCCAGTGGGATAGAACCACTGAATGGAGTTTCAATCCCTATCGGGTTTTCTCATCAGCTGAGACGCCGGGACCGGCACCGGTGTGAGGGGTGCAACGAGGTTTCAATCCCTATCGGGTTTTCTCATCAGCTGAGACAGCAAATCCCCCCTCTTTTAGTGAAAACGCAGATAGTTTCAATCCCTATCGGGTTTTCTCATCAGCTGAGACTGTATTTATACCTATGGGGGGGTGGCGGAGAATATGTTTCAATCCCTATCGGGTTTTCTCATCAGCTGAGACCGCAGATCGGCTCGGAGGCCGGACTGGTCCCGGGGTGTTTCAATCCCTATCGGGTTTTCTCATCAGCTGAGACTTCAGCAGACTCATCATACTCAAAAAAGATATGTTGTTTCAATCCCTATCGGGTTTTCTCATCAGCTGAGACCCGGCATGCGTAAGTTGATAGCGAGCGGTCGCCTCGTTTCAATCCCTATCGGGTTTTCTCATCAGCTGAGACAATAGCAGATGCAATGCGTGTAATGGGATAAACAAGTTTCAATCCCTATCGGGTTTTCTCATCAGCTGAGACGGCAGCAGGTCGGCCCGCTGGTGGCGGAGACTGAGGTTTCAATCCCTATCGGGTTTTCTCATCAGCTGAGACGTATTATTCCGTCAATACGTGGCTCGCGCGTATGAGTTTCAATCCCTATCGGGTTTTCTCATCAGCTGAGACGCCGGGCTCAGAATGCGCCTCTCCGGGGAGAACCCGGTTTCAATCCCTATCGGGTTTTCTCATCAGCTGAGACCACCACCGCCACCCCCGGGGACGGCTGAAGCTCACGTTTCAATCCCTATCGGGTTTTCTCATCAGCTGAGACTTAAGAGGGTTGGGGATGAGTTCGTGAAGCTCTGTGTTTCAATCCCTATCGGGTTTTCTCATCAGCTGAGACGGGGGGGCTAGCCCCCCCCCGGAAGGGGTATCGCGTTTCAATCCCTATCGGGTTTTCTCATCAGCTGAGACTTGGCATACGAAGCCTCGTCGGCATAGACATCAGGTTTCAATCCCTATCGGGTTTTCTCATCAGCTGAGACACGATGTTCGGCGCGTCCGGGAGTTTCGTCGCATCGTTTCAATCCCTATCGGGTTTTCTCATCAGCTGAGACATCAACAGCCAGGAGCGGCACTCTACCGTCGGGATAGTTTCAATCCCTATCGGGTTTTCTCATCAGCTGAGACCGCCCCCTATTTTGCCTGCAAAATCCAAACAAAGTCATGCATGGCACCGAACGGAGACGATCAAGTCATAGACGAATGGCGTACCCTGCCTATATTAACAGGCATGATCACTAAGATGTCTCATCATAGAGAGAAATTAATCTTTTGCTTACACCACATTGGAGAGCGATTCCGGCGACTGCTCCCCGAGTTCCTTTATCTTTCCAATACATCGGGTGCATAGTTCGTAGATCCGCACTCTGTCGTGAGGCCCGATGACCCCCCTGATCTTTTCCTCCATCTGAACCCTCTGCACATCCGTGATCTCAAGTTCAAAGATGCTATATTGCTTCCATGCACCATATCCCTCAAGAATCCTGAACACCCGATTTCTGATCTTGTCTTTTGAAATATCATAGGTCACCACCAGCCGCACATGCATCACCTCATGAAAGCAAGAGGATGATAGACTTTCATCTCTCCCGTAATCGCCTTCCTGAAAAGTATCGCCTGCATGACTATCGCCTGCCTTCGAGACACCTGATACTTGAAGCCCGGATGTCTGAACTTCTCTTTCATATAGGAGTCGTATAAGGAGAGATATTTTTTAAAGGATGCGTCTTTCAGGTGGTTGTCCTCCTTGAAATCATCATGCGTGAGAATTCTCTGATTCACCAGCCTCAGAGCGAACGCGTCACAAAAGATCGGCCTGAACTCCTCCAGGAGGTCCAGAGCAAGGGCCGGTCTCCCATGACGATCCGTATGCATCACTCCAAGGAAGGGATCGAGGTTATACTGCCGCAGGGCTGAGATGACCTCGTTCATGACCATTGTATAGGTCAGAGAGAGAAGGGCATTGATATGATCTTCCGGAGGTCTACGTGTTCTTTTTTCAAATGTCCAGCCCTCTATAAGGCATTCGTTCAGGGCCGCAAAGTAGATTCCGGCGGCTTCCCCCTCTATACTGCGAAGCGCACCGATATCCTTTGCATCCGCGGCACTCTGTTCCAGTTCCTTCAATCTCCCAGGGGGAGGGACATGCTTTCTGGAGAGAAGAGTCCGGGAATTCCTGATCTTGCCGCCGATAATGGCACGGGCAATCTTGAGGGCCCGGATGCCTGTACAGTCATACTGGCGGCGGCGAACCTCGGCGATGGTATTGTGTACCGGGACAAAGCTTCCCTCGTACCGTCCGTAATATGTGAAGTAGTTCACGGCCATGCCCCGCTCCCGACACTTCGTGAGAACCGAAGAGGAGACCGATACGCTCCCGAAGACGTTGATCGTCCTCACCTTTTCTATTGGGAATGAAACCAAAACGTCCTTTTCACCCCAAGGTGTCACCGTGATCCTGCTTTCCTCTGCCCTGACACGGCTCTTCTGTGCCGCGACATAGACCACGTCATCGTTAAACATTCCCTCGGATGTCTTCACCACTCTGAATGCCTCGGCGCCATCCGCCGCGCGATCCGATTCTGACATAACCTAAGCTTCCTCCAGCAGGCGTGCCTCATAGGGCATACAGTAGGTGACCGCACTGCACTTCCTGCATTTGTTTGGATTATCCGCGAATGGCGGGATCTCGTCAACCCTCATGGACCGTATCTCCTCAACCGTCTTCATCACCTTCTCCCGGAGTAGATCGGTGATCTCTATTGGATGCCGTGCGTTGGTCTCGTAGAGATACAGGTATCCTATCGGCACCCGTTCCCCTAGATATTCCTCCAGCAACAGGGCGTACGCCGCCAATTGGACCAGATCGTTCTCGTAATATCTCGAACCATGCTTGCGCTCGACCGGGACGATAACATCGCCAGTCTTCTCAACAATATCGATCTTTCCATGCATGTGAAGACCTTCAGAACGGAGATAGACCTCCCGGTACCACCCGCCCCGCCGGCTCTGGCGATGGTGGAGGGCCCGGCCGTCGGCAAGGTAGACGTTCAACCCCTGTGTCTGGAAGAACATCAGGTAATAGAGACGACGGGGGCAGTAGAGATACTGGTTGAGGTCTGAGATGTTGACGAGATCACCGGTCATTGCTCACCTTCCTCACCGGATCTGATGTTCGAAGGCGGCACAGTCGGCATACAGTGCATCGAGGTTGAGTGCGAGGCTTCCATCCTTGAACGGGACCAGTTTGAGATAGTCGTCGAGGTCGAAGAGTTCCTGGGCAACATACCCATTGTGCGCGAAGTACCGGCAGAACACACCCTTCTTTTTGATTACTTTATTGATGGCGTTGATGTCGAGAACAGGGACTGCTGGGTCACGGCTCCGCACGTACGGTCCGATGTTGAAGATAACTTGCGGCAAGCGATCCTGATCAAGCCGTTCCATCTCTTGGAACTTTATCCCTTCCATCTTCACCATCCGTGGACTCTTGACTCTGCCGCGCACAAAGACATACCCCACTACCCGCTCCGCGACTTCGCGGCCCCATGACCGGCGCTCCTCCGGAAGAGCCCGCATGAACTCTTCACGAGTCACGACCTCCAGGTCGGTCCAGCGGAGAAGGAAGAAGAGGTCGTAGGTCCCTGACCTCCCGTCGGTCGTGTCGAGATAGGCAAGGTCCATCCCCTTCCCCCGGAAACTGACCAGTTCGTCGATCAGGTCAAGGAAGGGGACATCGCCCTGCGTGTAGTTTTCAAGCGGTACAAGGCCAGGACGCAGGAACATTTCCTCTGGAGTGATCCCGGTACCCTCGAAATAATGGTGATAGAGGCGACCACACCCCTCTGCCATCACCTTATCCCGCCGATCTGACGGCACGCCGCCGGTGAGAGCTTGGTGTCCCTTGCTGCTGATCTTTGCTCTGGCTTCGCGGGTCCCGATCCCGGTCGCATGTTTGCAGATATGCTCCCAGGCTTCCAAGTAGCCGTAGCGCCAGCTGAAACTCTGCGCCACCCTCGGGTCTCGCATCGTCATACGGAGCTCCGCCTCAAGGTCGGACCGCGACACCCGTTCAACCGACGAGAAGTGATCGACCGTTTCGCGCGGTGCGTAGCAGATCGCCTGATAAGCGACCCCAGGCTCAGGGTTCCTGAGTCGGCCGAACCTCTGCAGGAACTCGCTGAGGCTGTGGGCCGAGAAGATCAAGCGCTGGATCGCTGTCTCCCCCTTGAAGTCGATCCCGACCTCGACCGCCTTGTTCCCGACAAGCACATCGAAAGGTTCGTCCATCGAACCGCGGTGATACCCGCTCATCTCGCAGATGCGGAGGTTTGTATGCTCCTGCAGGAAGTCGGCCACCATCCAGACTTCCGCCGGACTGTCGAGGATGACCGCCGTCCTGCACCCAGTGCAGAACTCCATGAGACGGTCGATGTCTGCAAGGACCGCCTCCCCCACGTCGAACCGCCTCCCCCGGATAAAGCGAAGATCCACCTCGGGCATCACCGGCACCTCGTCGACGACCGGCCGGTCGCACCGCGGACCGGCGATTACAAGGTTGCCGTGCATGACGTCCCGGATTTTAGCAAGCGCACGCTCGTTCGGCGTTGCCGAAAGAAAGATAAAACGCTTCATCTGTGTCGAATCGTAGGATGAAATCTCGTCGAGGAGGAAGAAGATCATGTCGGTCTGTTTCAGGTCGAAGAGATGAAACTCGTCGAAGACCACCGTCGAGACCATGTTCTTCAGAACCGACGCGAGATAGTGGTTGGAAAAGTAGCCTTTCAACCCATAGATGAAGATGTCAGGGTTGGTGATGATGATCCCGCCGGACCGCTTCATTGTCCTGACGATCCGCTCCAGCACATCGCCCTTCGTCATATGGTAGTCGTAGTCGTCTCTTTTCAGGCCAAGGCACTCAGCGTCAAGATACTCCACGGGTTTTGAGGGGTTCAGATGGTCGCGGAGGCGGCACAGAGACCTGTACTGGTCACGGGCCAGAGCGTTGGTCGGGTACAGGGCAAAGACCACACCGAGGCGGTCGCCAGTAAGGGCGGGCACGGCCCAGGCATTGGTTTTTCCTGACCCTGTGGGGGCCGTGAGCGCCAGATAAAACTCATCCTGCGCCGCGATGGTCTCCCTTGAAATCACCTGATGACCGAAGGGGGGCATATCCCCGACCAGCGGTTCTGCATCATACCGCGGCAGGGCGAGCCCCTCGACGATCATGCCCGCCACCGCCGGAGAAACTGCAGGTCGGCCGGGAGACAGACCTTCTCACCATCGGTGCAGGTGAACGCACAGTACAGCCCCTCGAATCGCCCCTGCTCGATCACGTCAAACGGGATCATCCTTGAGAAACGGATGTCTCCGATCGGCATACGGGCCAGGTCGTCAACGAGGACCGGATGGTTCATCATGAATGAACCAGAACACCGCCTGGTCGGTCGGTGACTCCACGTGATCAGGGCTTTGGTCCGTTTTTTTCCGACCCGCACGTAAGCCGGGAGGTCAGGTGTCACGCCATCGAATGCCAGGACAAAGAAACGGAACTTTGCGCCGGGCTGAATCTGTTTCCTGGTCCCGATCTTCCCTGTCGGCGAGTTAATCTGCTTTTCAGGCTGGTTGCGCTGGATGTAATCGTCGCCGCGAGCGTTGGCATTCTCAGTGGTGAACCTGAGAGGGGTTATCGGCCTGGCGACTGAGACATAGATCTCATCGGCAAGCGCCGTTGTGTCCTCGACGTAGGTCGGTTGTTGCCGCTTCGACCTTCGACCTGTCGCCTGGTTTACATAGGAGCCCTGGGCATAGCCGAGGGCGTAATACAGCGCCGTGTTCAGGATCAGGGGCTTTGTCACGTACCGGTTACCTGGCTCAAGGGTGGCAAAGAAGAGCTCGCCCATGAGTTCCAGAATACCCTCGTAAATCTGCACGTCCTGATTCGCTGCCAGCGATGCGGTTGCGATCGTTGCGGACATGGCCTCACTTCTTGGGCACGTAAAGATATTCGTCCAGTTTTCCAAGTTGAGTCGTGAGCAGGGATGCAACCGTTGCGTCTTCCTTCATCGAGTCGAGAACCTCAGCGACCGCTGCTTCGTCAACCTTCGTGTAGGCGATCCGGTGGCGAGATGCTAGGGTCTCATAGCCCGTGATCGTTGCCGCCTTCACGGCTTCAAGGTCCAATGTGTCGGCGGCCATCACTTTCTGAATCGAATCCGGATCTGACGCACCAGCGAGGGCAAGGACGATCTCGCGCGTCACCTCAAGACTCGATGGTCCTTCTCGTCCGCCCGCGTAGATACCGAGGATGTGATTCCTGACCTTCCCGAAACGTGTTCCTGTGGCACCGTACCGGGAGTTCCGGTCCGTGATGTTCATAAAGAAGAGTACCTCTTCGAGAGTGACGTCTTTGAGGGTCACCACGCAGGGGAAGAGCACGCCTTCCTTGAAGAAGTCGGGCTCACGAATCCCGGGTGTTGGGTTCTTCACGTAGGCGTCGCCGGGTGCGTTCTGGAAGAACTCTTCGACGACCGTACTCAGAGACCGTATCGTGTATGCCTCGTCGTACATGACGCGGGAGGTCATGCTGACCTTGTCCTCCGAGGCGGCGCTACCAAAGAGGGCGCACTCAGGGCACTGCTGGCACATCTTGGTAACCTCCATCGAGCACCCATCCCAGTCGGCCTTTTTCTTCTTCATCTCGTCCGTGATCAGGGCTCGCTGGACCGCCTTTGCGGTGCGGCGGTCGCTCGCCACCTGCTTGCGGCCGAAGAGTTTCCCGACCGTCTCCTCGGCATCTCCGACGCGGATGATCGCCGAATTTGCCTCGGTACCATCGGTGGTGAACCGTGCCGCGGAGAGCAGTTCACGGAGGATCAGGAGGTTCACGTACCGGTTCTTCGGCTTCTTCTCAGGTTTTTCGAGGATGTAGTCTTTTATCGCTGCATCAAATCTCCGGATTGAATCTTCGCTCATGTCAATTGCCTCCTTCTACAATTTCTTTCTCTTCAACGGCTGTACTCTGTGCGGCATTTTCCCTTTGGTAATGCTGTTCGCGCAGTTGGAGCGTCGCCGCGTAGAACCCGTCAGCGAGGTCGTTCTCCGCACGTTTCATCTTCCCGGCGTTGCCGTCGAAAAGTTCGTAAAAAACGTAATCAACGAACGCTTCGGCAAATGCCCGCGTCTTCTCAACATGATCGGAATTACGCCGGTTGACCTGGAAGAACTGGTCTTTCCCGGCACGTTCCATCATCTTGAGCAACCGGCCCGTGACCGCGTCGACGTAATCTTCGCGCTGGAGTTTCTGTGTCTCCCGTGCGAGGATGGCCCGGACCGATTCCCGGAAGGGTCTCTCGTTCTTATGCGGTTCAAACCCCCTCGGGATCGCAACATCCATCCCGAGTCGGGCAAGTTCATGGAGTGTTTGTATAGTCATAGGATCACCTGCAATCTGGTCCAGTTCGATCGCCCATTCGAGAAGCCTGACGGGCTGGTTGTAGACATTCTTATCTGACTGCCTCGAGTAGCCCCGGATGCGGTTGATGAAGGCTCCGGTCCGCCCCTCGCTCTCGCTGTTCTTTCTCCAGAGCACCTTGAGGAGGGTGCTCCCCGGACACCGGTGGTTCCTGAGCGTCTGCAGATGTTTCGGGAACCACTTGTCCTCCAGGGCGTACTCATACCCGAGGGCGATGACCAGAGACGCAACATGGAGGTCTGGGGGGAGTCTCGACAGGGGGATCGTATCATGAAAGATGCGTTTTACCGCCGCATGCGGTGCTTCAAGCAGGACCATTTCGCTGAATTCATCCCCGCCTGTCATACAGATCGGGTTTTCACCGACCACCACCCGGCACCCTGTCGTCGTGGCAAGCAACATCCCGAGATACGCACCGAAGAACCAGTACTCAGTCTCGTTGTCTTTCATTTTGTTGAAGACGATGTCATAGGTGGTGTACAGGGTCGGATCGAAGGCCATGAAGCCCGCACCTGTATACCGGAAGAGTCCCCGCCCGCCGGCCTCGGCGAAGAGTTCTCGCACCAGAGCTGTGAGGTCCGGAATAGAGCCGTCCAGGGCTTCGACCGCCAGTGCCCTGATGTTTGTCATCGCCTCGTCGTTGAACTGGCTCAGGAGAGAGGAGAAGATCTTGGCGACAAGAGGCGTGTGGAAGTAGTCAGGGATCAGCCTGAAGTAGAGTTTATTCTCGCCCTTCTTGATCTGGTGGCCGATCTTCCTGAGCCCGAGTTCGACCTCGACCGGTATTGAGACCGAGAGTTTTGGCTCAGTTCCCCCGAGGACAGCATGGTTCGAGAACGAATACCCGAGCATGCTGACATCCTTTGACGGGACCATTTCCTCAGTGTCGAACGGTGTGGCTGCGGTGAGATGGCAGACCCCCCTCCCCCGACAGTAGGCGTCAAACTTGGTGATTTTGTTCTCAAATGCATTAAATGCCATTGATCCGTTCAGATCGAGGTTCTCGGCAAACCAGACAAGGAGTTTGTCCTGATAGGGATAGAGGAGGCGCGCTCTGAAAGCGTCCATTGTTTCAGCTGGAATACCGGATAAAAACGACTCGACCAATGATATGAGGTACGCGATCTTTCGACCGGAGGTGAGGTCGGCGAAGCGGACACCATCGAGGGAGGAGTCGAGCAGAAGCCGGGCGATCACGTAGGAATAGTTCCAGAACCCCCCGACCGCATGATGATCCTTCCCATGATGCTCCAAGGCGTACTCCGCCATGCGGTGCGCAACGCCTTCCTCGACCTGGAAGAGCCGGCAGGTCTCAAGAATGGGGTCGTCGGTGGGGAGAGCATGGGCCTCGGTGAGGGGATCGATGACTGCTTTTCTCAGTCCTGCGATCGCCCGCGCATAAGAGATGATCCGGGCGTCCCAGCCGATGTCGATGCCAAAGTCTTCCCGGATATGGTGGCGGTACCCTACCTGGCTTGCAAAGAGGCTTGGTCCGACGATTGTGATCTCCGCCCCTTCGATCCACCGTCCATCAAGCCTGACAGACTCGGGGACGAGGGGGGATTTCGATGTGGTCTGGGGAGGAGCGCGGCAGAGGATCTCCACATCTCCAGGTCTCACCGCACTCCCGTCGACTTTGATCTCGGAGATGGCCGAAGCCGGGATGTCGATGACATCCAGGGGGGGTTGTTGCATCTCAGGTACCGCTTTACGGGCCAGGAGTTTGTGATGTGCCAGATCGATCTCGATCTGACCTGTGTTCTCTGATTCTTCCCTGAGGACTGCCGCCGCCATGAACCCCTTCATCACGGTCGGGATGCCCGAGTAGAAGAAGGAGGCGTTGTCGACCGAATACAGCCCCTTGCTCCCCTGGACCCCGATGCTCTTGGAGAACTCGGCAGGATCTGAGATCGCTGCATGGCAGGAGTTGAGGACATGCTCGAACTCCCGGTAGATCTCGATCAGGGTCTCGCGGTCGGGAGCGTCGAGGTTGGTTCCTTTCGGCCCGACGTAAAGGACGCCTGTCTCGAAGATGAGGAAAGGATGCAGGCCTTTTTTCTTCGCCCATTCGGCGATGCCGGTGTGCACGAGATTTGAGAGGATGCCGGTAGACTCCTGGAATCGGTGGTAGTAGAATGAAAGAGAGGGGTCAACGTTGTCGAGGTCTTTAAGCATCGAATTGGAGACCTGGGGTCTCTCCAGACTTGCCAGAGTGTCGGCGAGTTTGATCCACCGGAGGTAATCTGTGGCCTTCTGCGAGAGGTCGTCGTGGTAGCCGCGCGTCGAGTGGAGGGCGACGGCAATGGACTGGTAGTCTTTGGCAGTCAAGGCAGGGGCATACTCGATAAGTCGGAACTCTGCGGCGACCATATGGACATACTCGGCCGAGAGGTCAAACTGTTCCTTCCAGTCCTTCCCGACACATTTGTGGAGGTCGTGGACGGCAAAGAGGGCGATGGTTTCCCGCAACTCGTCCGGGGAGAGAGCGAGATCAGACCCCATCTCAGAGAGACATTGGTTTAGTTCGACCATGGCCCAGACGCCGTTGCGTACATGGTTCAGCATCGGCTGGTCGACCTTGCCGTACTCGGCGCTTTTTGCTGGACGAAGGGCGTACGGAGAGATCCGGATTGCCGAATCAACCAGTGCGAAGTAGTCTGAAAGCGCGCTATACGAGGGAGGTATCGCCCTCCCTGTGGTCTTCTGGAAGAGCGTCTTTACCTGTTCCTGGAAGAACAGGCCTAAGGGATCATTCTTCATTAACACTGTCCTGGATGGTGACATCCACCTGCCCGCATCCGCGGGCAACACTTGATCCGACACCTGAAAACTCGGCAAACATGGCGAGGAGCAGGGTAGCGTTTCGAAATCCTTCCGGGGCATTTGATGTGAAGAAATAGATGCATCGACCGGTGAAGCCCTGCCTGAAGAGCGGCCGGGGGTGACCTTTCTTGGGATCCATTATCGTGTTGACCTGCACACTATAGGTTGTAAGTTGGCGCAGGTCAGGTCTTTCGATGATGTAACGCCCGAAATCGTCGCGGGAAACACCCATGCGAAGGTCTGCCGGAGAGAGGAGGTTCCATTTCGAAAGGAGTGAATGGAACACGGCAATCCTGTGAGGATACATCTCCGTGACGCGCGAATTTCGATACTGGATGCATGTCGGGGTCAAAAAATCGAAGCTCAGTGTCGGTTGTTCATACCTCTGTGTCTGCTGTACGAGGTCGTCGACAGATACCATCTGGTCTCTGATCTGCTCGACGAAGAAAGAACCCTGATGTAGGGGGAGTTCCTTCCGATCCGTCAGAATAGGCAGGATCAGATGGCGAAAGACCTCGTCGTCGTGGGGGTCGGTGATCCCGATCTGAAGGCGATAGCGTTCGTGGGGAATCACCTGCTTGCGGTAGGGTTTTCTGGTCGATTGGAAGGGGCCACGGAGGTCTCCAAGCGAGAGCGCCGTGGTAGTCGAATCGTGGACCCGCTGACTCACGTTCGGGTCGGATTCCTTCATGAGCCCCAGTAGCGAAGAGTAAATCTGATAGCCTGAGTGAACCGGTATCTCGAATGATCGGTCTGTCCTGAGCGTTAGATCTACCCTGCGCATACTAATGCCTCGCTGTCCATGTATATTAATCAATAGTACGTGTATCAGATCTTATATTGCATAATTTTGCCAAAACTTCAGTAATCTTGCAGATGAGTGAAAGATAAATGGGACCAGCACACAAGTGGTAGCATGAAAATGTATGTGTCACCACTTGGTTTCGATACGTCCCATGTTCTCGCGTTAATTGTGAAGTACAGGATCGAAGCCGAAGACGGGATCACTCTATTGATGTCGAATAAAGTGGATGAGAGGTCTGAGAGCGCCTTCAGGAGTTTAACAGAGATGATCCGTGCGATCGATTCCCGCATCACGGTCAAAAAAATCCAACTGGACCACAGCGATTTTCCTAGCATGGTCCTAGCGTGCATTGAGGCGATCAATGGCCCTCTCCATGACAGACCCGGTGCATCGATCATTGTGAATCTTTCCGGAGGTCCTCGTGAGATTTTGGTTGCACTGACCATTGCATCTGTAGGTTCTGCGCCGAAGATTGCTCGAGTAACATCATATTCGGACGTGAGTCGACAACACTCTGAGATCGACCTACCGTATCTCGTCCCTCCACTTCAAGACCGGGAGTTGGAAGTTCTCCAGGATATAATGCACTTTGGCCCTACATCAATTGCAGGAATATCGAGTCGCTTGCAAATTTCTGAAAGTTCCATTTCGCGCTATTGCGCGAGGCTGCTCTCGAACAGGTTGATTGACCTGACTGAACGAGGGAAGAGCAAACTAGCAAAGGCTCGGCCCTCTGCCGGGGTGGTCCTTTCAATAAGCCAGAAGCCCTGAATTGAACCCTCAGGGTAATAATAACAGAGATTAATTTGGAAAATGGCACTTAAAATTGGGACCCCCCCCCTCCTTGTACGTGTCAATGCTGAGTTGGTATGGCCCGAAAAACACTTTTGACGGATGGTTTTGTTCACCTAGATGGCAAATCTCGCGCGGCTTGTTGTCCAGTCGTGCGGGGGACACGATCGATAAAGTGGCGCGCAGACCTGGTTTGGCTGGACAAGAATTACAGTCGCCTCAAAGTGACGAGGCCGTTGAACCTATGCCTAAGGTTCATAATAACGAAATTGAACTTTTTAAGGGAAGAATAAAACTCTTTTGATAAAAACGCTGAGGGGGAGATTTGAACTCCCGAGGGGCTCAACGCCCCACGGGCTTTCCAGGCCCGCGCCCTACCGGTCTAGACTACCTCAGCACAATGTGCATCAGTAGTTGGCGACATACGCTATTAATAATATCTCCCCGGCGGGCTTTTCCTTCCCTTACGCCCCGGCATCTTTTACGTGTTTCTTCCATCCCCGGGGATAGGTGCCGGGCTGCATCAGGACGACGGTGGGGGCGACGACGAGCCCGGGTTCTCCGGGTTTCAGCGCCGACGAACCGACGAGGGCCTTCCCGAGCCCCACCAGCTCGTCGCGCTCCGTCATGATCGCGACCGTCTCGCCCTTTCCAAACCCTCCTTCCTTTGCCGTGACCCCCACCCCGGCGAGCACCGCGCCGTGGCAGACGGCGTCGACCGCGGTGTCGCGGACGACGACCTTCGGGAGGTCGGGGACGGCGGCTTCCGGGAGGCGGATCATTCCCCGGAGGGGCCCGGGATTGCCCGCCCGGGCTGCTGCAGCGGCATCGGCGAGTTCGTGGAGCGAGACGGCGACGCGTTCGTCGAATGGTCCCGAGCGTATCCTCCGGAGTTCTTCCATGTGGGCGCAGACCCCGAGGGCGTAGCCCAGGTGAACGCAGAGCGTCCGGATGTAGGTCCCGGCGTCGCATCTGACCCGGAAGAGGACGAGCCTGCCCTCCATATCCAGGACCTCGATCTCCTGGATCTTCCTGATCCTGAGGCTGCGCTTCACCGCGCTCTTTCTGGGGGGCCGCTGGTATATCCGGCCGGTGAACTCCGCCGCCGCCCGGTCCACGGCCTCCCGGGATACGTCGCCGTGGAGTCGCATCAGACAGACGTACTCCTTGTTGTGCGAGAGGAGGACCGGGGCGAGTCTGACGGCGGCGCCGAACATGACGATGAGCACCCCGGAGACCTGCGGGTCGAGCGTTCCGGCGTGGCCCACCCGCCGCCCGAGGATATTCCCGACCCAGGCGGTCACCTGGTGGCTGCTCGGCCCCCGGGGCTTGTCGACGACGACGATCCCGGCTTCCGGGATGGGGAGGTCCTGACCGGTCACCCGTCTCACCGGCCTTCCCGGTAGCGGTTCAGCGCCTCAAGGGTTCCTGCGAGCGACCCGTCCCCGACGACCGCCGGAGGGTGTCCCCCGGCCCGCATCGCGTCGGCGGTGACGTCGCCGATGGCGACGAGGAGGAGGCCGTCGCGGGGCCGCCACCGTGCTTCCCGGTAAGACATGGCGCTTGTGAAGAGGACCGCGTCGGCGTCCTCAAGCACGAGTTCGGCTCCCGTGGGGACGAGCGCGTAGACCCGCTCCTCCCGAACCGTCCCGCCCGCCCGGGCTATTGCGTCGAGGAGGCCCGGGTTCGGGACATCCGCCCGCGGGATTCCGACCGTCCGGCCCCGGAGCCAGTCGCCGAGGTAGGGGACGAAGTCCCGGGAGTAGAACGAGGGGAGGACCTCGGCCTCGATCCCCGATTCCCGGAGGACCTCGGCGGTCTTCGGTCCGATGGCGATCACCCGGGGCCACCGGTCGAGTCTCGGCCCGATGATCGCCGCCGGGAGGGCGCTTGAGAAGAAAAGGCAGTCGAATTCGCCGTGGTGGACATCTTCGACGAACGCGGCGACCCTGTCTGTCCGCAGTTCCGCCCGGAGCGGCGAGACCGTGTAGCAGTCATGGCCGTAGGAAGCGCAGAGGGCGCGGTCTCCCGTCGCCTTGTTTTCAAGCCGGGTGATGGCGATCTTCATGGTCACAACGTTCGTCACGGCGGAATATGACTGTATCGGAGAGCTCAATCCGGTTGATTTATCGCTTCCGTCTCCGACCGGTGATCAGCGTGCTCATCAGTATCATACTGGGCGCCGTCGTCGGCATCGTGTTCGGCGCCGTGAGCGGTCTCGTTCCCGGCATCCATGCAAACACCGTGGCAGGGGTCCTTCTCTCGCTCCAGGCGTTTCTCCTTGTCTGGTTCGACCCGGTGGTCATTGCCTCGGCCATGTTTTCCGTCCTCGTTACGCATACGTTTCTCGACAACGTCCCGGGTACGTTCCTCGGCATCCCCGATGCCGATACTTCCCTCGCGGTCCTTCCGGCGCATGCCCTCTGTCTCGAGGGGCGGGGGGAGGAGGCGGTCCGGATATCGGCCCTCGGAAGCGCTGTCGGCGTTGTTCTCTCCCTCCCGCTCGCGCTGGCCTTCGTCCTGGTCCTCCCCGCTCTCCAGCCGGCGATTGACTGGGGCATCGGCCTCGTCATCCTCGCGGTTGCGGGCTACCTCATCGTCGTCTCCGAGTCGCCGGGGTGGGCACTCGCCGTCTTCTCGGTCTCGGGGGTTCTTGGCCTCTTCTCTCTCGGCTACTCGTTCCTTGCCTGGCCGACGGGCGGTGAGTCCGGGGTGCTGATGCCCCTCCTCTCCGGGCTCTTCGGGATCGCGGTCCTCCTCCAGGCATCGCACGGGTTAATGCCCGTACAGCACTTCTCGGGGATCGACCTTCCAGAGGGCGCTCTCCGGCGTGGCTCCATCCTCGGTTCGGTCGCGGGGGCGCTTGTCGGCTGGCTTCCTGGCCTCTCGAGCGCCACGGCAAACGCTCTCCTGACCTCGGTCGTCGGCTACGACTCCAATCCGCGCGAATACATCCTTGCAACCAGCGCCGCGAACACCGTGAACGCCTTCCTCGGGCTTGCAGCGTTTTACGCCATATCGCGGACACGGAGCGGTGTCATGGCGGCGATCTCGGCGCTCGAAGAGATCCCGCCGGCGACCGCCATCCTCCTATCCGGTGCGATCGCCGCGGTCGGCGCCTACCTCCTGACCATCCGCCTCTCGCGTGCGGCCGGATGGTTTTCGGGCATCAACATCACGAGACTCAACCACGCCGTCATCATCTTCGTCGCCATCCTCTCCTTCATCCTCTGCGGTCCGTTCGGGGTCTTCGTCCTCCTCCTGGCGACGGTGGTCGGCTACGTCCCGACCCTGGTCAACATCCGCCGGGTCTACTGCATGGGGGCGATCATGGTCCCGGTGATGGTCTACTCCTTCAGCCTCGCCTGACCCTGTCGGGGTTCTCTTATATCGACTGACTCCCAATACCGTAACCATGCTACAGCGCTACTGGTTCGGAGACGTCGATGAAGAAGGATGCCGGGCCGCCGGCACCGATCCGGCCGCTCTCGCCGAGCGGGCGGCCGCGCTCCGCACCGGTATGGACTCTTTCATCCCCATCGACTGGGAGGTTGCCCGGGACTGCGGGGTCGTCCGGACCCGGGAGGAGTACGTCGCCCTGCTTCGTTCCGTCTGCACCATCCTTGCCCGGGAGAAGGTTTCCCGCTCCTACCAGGGCCGGGACGTCGAGCTTCTCCAGATGGTCAGGATGCTCGACGAGCTCGACAACGTCATCAACCTCCTTCAGGAGCGTGCCGCGGAGTGGTACCAGGTCACGAACCCGTCGTTCTCCCGGAAGTACCGGTCTCTCCCGGCGAAGAAGATGCTCGGGATCATCCGGAATGGGGCACGGGGCGGTCTATCGGACATCTCCGGGGAGATCGAGCGGCTCACCGCGGCGAGGGGCCGCCTGATGAGGGAGGTCTCGGCCCGGGCCGACGAGGTGCTGCCGAACACAAGCGCCCTCATCGGGGGGCTGGTCGCGGCCCGTCTCCTCTCCCGCGCGGGGGGGCTCGCCGCTCTCGCGAAGATGCCGGGAAGCACCATCCAGGTCCTCGGCTCGGAGCGGGCGCTCTTCTCGCATCTCCGGGGCGGGACGCCGCCGCCGAAGCACGGGATCATCTTCCAGCACCGCCGGGTCCACAACGCCCCAAAAGAAGTGCGCGGAAGGGTGGCCCGGGTGCTCGCGGCGAAACTCGCCATCGCCGCCCGGCTCGACTACTTCCGGGGAGAGGCGGTACCGGAGTTCCTCAAGGATGCCCAGGCCCGGATCGACGCTGCGGGGGATGCCGCATGATCCGGCTTGGGAACGTGCTCGTCTCGCCCGGGGAGGGCGGGGTCTACGGCGAACGGACGCTCGACGGGTACCGTGTCTGGGACCCCTACCGGAGCAAGCTTGCGGCGCTCTACACCCTCGGCGGCGGCGTGGAACTCACTCCCGGGATGCGGGTGCTCTACCTCGGTGCGGCGAACGGGACCACGGTATCGCACGTCGCCGACTACGTCGAGACCGTCTATGCGGTGGAGTTTGCACCCCGGCCGATGCAGGACCTTCTTGAGGTGGCCCGCCGGAGGAAGAATATCGTCCCGATTATGGCCGACGCGAACCGGCCGGAGGAGTATGCGCCGTTCATGGAGGCGGTCGACCTGGTTTACCAGGACGTTGCACAGCCAAACCAGGTCGAGATCGCGGAGCGAAACCTGATTTTTCTCAAACCGGGCGGGTACCTTGTCCTGATGCTCAAGACCCGGAGCGTGGACGTCCGGCGGGAACCGGCCGAGGTGCTCGCGGAGGCCCGGGTCGGGCTTCTGCGGCGTCTTGATGTTGTGGATATCCGGTGGCTTGAGCCCTACCACCAGGACCATGCTGCGATCATCTGCACTCTCCGGAGTAGTATATATTAAAGAGGAGGGCGACTTCTTCACATGGACCGGGTAGTCTTCAATCCGTTCTCTCCGTTCGTGCTCTTCCTCCTCTTCGGGCTGTTCATCTTCTTTCTCTTTGCCGTCGTCATCTTCCCGGTGATCTTCCTGACGGCGATCGGGGCGACGTTTGCAAAGCTCGGGTTCTCCTGGTGGCAGGCGTTCCTCATCCTTCTCATGACGCTTGCCGGGAGTTTCATCAATATCCCGGTCCGGACGCTTGAAAGCCGGCCGGCATCGTCGGTTTACAACCGGTATGTCGCGTTTTACGGGCGATTCTACCGAATTCCTCAGCCGGTGCAGCGGACGGTCATTGCGGTCAACGTCGGCGGCGCCGTGATCCCGGTCGCGATATCGCTCTACCTGCTCTATGATTCGGTCGTGATCAGCGGGGGCTACCTGCTTCTCTGGCTCGCCCTCGTCGGGGTTGTGGTCGTGACGGCCGTAACGAAACTCGTCGCCCGTCCGGTGCCGGGTCTCGGGATCGCGACGCCGTTCTTCATCCCGCCGCTTGCGGCGCTCCTTGCAGCTCTCTCCCTCTCACTCTTTGCGGGCGGCGTCCCGGCCGCGGCGGTGATCATCGCCTACGTGAGCGGGACGCTCGGCACCCTGATCGGGGCGGACCTCCTGAACCTCAACCGCATTGCGGATCTCGGGGCGCCGATGGCGAGCATCGGCGGGGCGGGGACGTTCGACGGGATCTTTCTCTCCGGTCTCCTTGCGGCGTTGCTTGCATGAGGGGGTCCTTCGACCGGTCGTGATTTTTTGCTATAGGGGTTCCCGGCACTCAAGGCGTCATCCGGCACCGGGGTATGGCTCCCTTCGAGGGGAGAACGGTATGGCTCCGCTACTTTTCTCTCACCGATTGCAGAACGTGTTCAATCTCCTGCCTGAAGAGAGCAAAGTCGCCGATATGCTCGTTGAGGATTGAGAAGGCAAGAGCATCGTCGATTGCGCCGTAGCGGTGCACGACAATGTTCCGGAACCCTTTCATCGCCTTCAGGTTCTGTCGCGTCCCCGGGGCAAGCACCCCGTGCTGCACGAGGTTCCCGAGGATATCCTCATCGGTGCCGGGGACACCGAGATGGAGGTCAGCATTTAGAATTGCACATACATCAAATACGTCCTCGATGGCATATTCGACCCGTTTGTAGATGCCGTCCTTCACGATGCCGAGCCGCTCGAACGAATCGACGGAGTCGGGGAGGTGTTCTTTGACCATGTCGACACTCTCTGTCATCTCCTGGAGTTTGATACGGATTATCGCATCCCGGACCTTGTCCGTCACGCCATAGCCTCCTTGCCGATGTAATCATACAATCGGTGCTTGAAATCATCGAATTCCCGGATCGTCTGATACGCGACGTCGTAGAGGAACCGCTCGTCGGGACAGTAGATTACCTTTCCGCGGAGGACTTCCGTCCGGACATAGAGCGGCAGGAAAGAGAAGATCTGGATGTCGTAGCGGTCATCGAAAAGTTCGGAGAGCGCTGCAAACCGGAATCGGGCTGCCTCCTCACGGTCCCCGTCGTAGTAAATACAGAGATCGATGTCTGATCCTTCCCTCGCCCGCCCTTCGGCGACGGAGCCGTAGAGGATGATGAAGCGGACCCTCTCGAACCCCTCAATGGCCTTGAGCCGCTCAAGCGCATGCCGGACAAAACGATCCACTTTTTCTCACACTGCCCGGAAGTTCTTTAGGTTCTAGATGGGGATCGCTCTCACATTAACGTTTCCTGCGGTGGGGGCTGGACCGGGCTGGTCGTCTGTCCCATTCCCTTCATAAGACCAATATCGCCACCCGGGCTTCCCTCAGGCAATCGTTCAGCCTCACAACCACAAAATAAGGTGAAGTGAACCGCTACCTGACGAGCCGGCTCCATTCTTCACGGGATATGCCTGCCTGCCGGAGGATGCGCACGAGCAGGTCGACGCTGATCTCTGACCGGTGGGTGTTTGGGATGGTCAGAACGAGATCTCCTTTCACCATGAATGGGTGTCTGCCTCCCCGACACGTTCCCTCGAATCCAGGAGCCTGAAGGTTCTTCACAGGTTGGTTCCATGAGATGGGTCTCTATGCTCCGGCACCCATATCCACTCTGACGATCTCTCCCACCGTGCGACCGGCGATCGGAGGTATCGGGAGGCCGCGCCGGAGCCGTATGATCAACCATTCGTCGATGACGTCGGCAAGGTTTCTTCTGCACTCTTCCAGCGTCCTGCCGGTTGCAAAGACCCCGGGAAGTTCCGGGATCTCTCCGTAATACGGTTCGTCGTCCTCGATGATCTCGTAGTTGGCGTGTTCAAGTGCCGCGTTGATATACTCAAGGATCATTGTATACCGCAATGTGATTGCCCCCGCATATAGGGTTTCGCTTTCCCTAGTCGAGCGGGATCACGACTGCTGCTATTGGTCTATCCTACCTTAGTGTTGGGGTGTGAGGGCATGGATTCACTCCCCGGCATACTCCTCCCGGAGGCGGGTGAAGACCCGCACCTGCCGGGTGTAGATCGCCGTTGCGTTCCGTTTGTACTCGAGCGTCGTCGGGACGGCGGGATACCGCCGGAGCCGGGAGAAGATTCTCGCAAGGTCGAGGCCGCCGTCGGGATGGTCGAGTTCGAGGTGCTCGTCGGTGATCGAGCCGCGCCGCATGTTCGAGAGATGGTGGAGGGTCACGCTGAGGTCCTCGAACCGTTTCAGTTCCTCCGTAAAGGAGAGACGGCGGTAGTTTGCGGTGCAGGCGAGGTGAGGGAAGTCGAGGCAGAATCGGGTGATTCTATCGTCTGCAAGGGCCGCAAGTTCTTCTGCGGTGTTCCCGAGGAAGGGACGCCCGGCGTGGACCGCGGGGAGGTTCTCGAGGGTGAACCGAGGATCGTTGTAGCGGTCGAGGAACCCGGCGAATCCTTCAACGGTCTCGGCGCGCCCTCCGGGTTTGTACCTCCCCGCGTGGAGGACGATCGTCTCCGCGCCGAGGACGTCGGCGGCTTCGAAGGTCTGGCTCACGGCCTCCTCGATGTACGCCGTGATCTCGCCCCGCGGCCGGTCGTCGTAGGCGGCGGGGGCGCAGGGGTTGACGCCGTGGCTGTGGTGGGGCGCATGGACGATCGAAGGGATGCCTGCCGCGGCGACCCGGTCGAGGTGTTCCTGGAAGAGAGGACGGGGCAGGGGGACAGCCTGCACCTGGATATGCTGGATTGCACCCTCTTCGTAGAGTTTCGAGAGAAAGGCGAGCGTTTCCGGGTCGTCGAGCCGTACTGTGCAGCCGAGGTTGTAGTCAGGCAATGGCATATCTCCCTCTGATGCGTGGGGCCGCAGTTATCATCAGGATACCGGCGGGATGAAGGGAGTTCGTGCGTTTGAAGGGTGGTAATCCCGCGAACTTCGCGTGCAACCGGAGCGCCACCCCTACAACCGTTGTCTCACGCCTGTTCGTAGAGATACTGACGATCCGCTTCAGGTACTGCAAAAAGGTTCGACCCTCAGATGGGTAGTAGCCCGGAGCAGATTCGAACTGCTGTCGCGAGATCCAGAGTCTCGCATGATTGACCGCTACACTACCGGGCTATTGGGCTCTAAAATGTTGTTTGTGAATCCTAATTAACCTGACGGCCCGGCATCATATCTTTGACGCGCGCGGGCACTTTCCGCAGGCGCGGCAGACCTCGGCGACAGGCTGGATCTCGGCGCCGGATTTGCAGAACGGTTCGATGTCGTTCGCATCCCGCCGGTAGTACACGTGCGGGACGAGCGCAATGTGGGTATAGCGCCCGCAGGCTACCCCGAGTCGGTCGGCGATCGCTCTCTGGAGGCGGACGAGCGCGTACATGTTCGCGCCGGCTGCGGAGAGAATGTCGTTGCTCCGGAAGACGACCTTCATCTGGAGTTTTCCGTCCCGGAGGAGGCACTGGACAAGCTGCAGGCAGGGGCAGTCGTCGAGGTTCTCGTCGATGACCGGGTTCCAGGTGACCGCGACCGCCCGCCGGGAGTTCGCGGCGGCGGCGAGTTTTCGGGAGATGTAGGCGATCTGGTCGACGTGGACGTCTTCGCCCTCCGTAGCGAGCCGTTCGCCCCAGTCGAAGAGTCGCCGGTGGTAGTCATACTCGAACTTCGCGTCGGAGCCGGAGAGGAGATTCTCGGCGTAGGCATCCAGGAACCGCTGCTGGAATCGGGAGGCGGGGCTCACCATCGGCTCGCTCTCCGGCGACTCCACGTCGAGCGCAAGTTCCTCGCACTCGATCGTTGCTTCGTCGTTCTCGGTCTCCAGCGCCCATCCCTTTTCGAGGACGGTCCTGACCGCCAGTTCGTGTGCCCGTGCGAGCGTGGGGGCCCGAATGATCCGCATAGGGAGTAGTTGGCGGGCCGGGGTAGAAAAGGCTCCGCACTAAGGGGGGTCTGATATATAGATGCTCCGGCAACGATGCCGGTCGGGGTTGCCGCCCGGGTCGGGGGGAGGGGGGATTCCGGCGATCCCTGCCGCAGGCGGTACTGACCGGGTGCGGGTCCTTGGGTGCGATACGCGATGGTGCGGGCGCCGGGGTTGCCGCCGGGGTCCGGCGCTTTTCGCTTTTTCCGGAGTAAGGTTTTTATCCTCATAAACCAATGGAACGCGGTGATCCGGGAATGAACCGGAATCCAGGTGAATTCGGGGCGTTTTCCCGTGTTGTGGTGCCTATCAGGGACGCCAGATCCCCGGTCGACCACAAAGGATATATTAAGTGTTCCACAAATATTGTGACATATTCCGTAATTCGGAGTATAGAGCGTGGTGAACCCGTATTCGACGTCTGTCGAGTACCTCGTGTTCACATTCCCTCATGTCATCACAATGGAGGTATAGTATGAAGAGTATGACAAAACTGATGGTAGTCGCCATGGTCCTCGCGGCTGCACTGGTCGTTGCACCGGTTGCGGCACGGTCGATCTCGATCTCGACAAGCGGCACTACCGTCTATGTAGGCGAAGAAAACCTTAACTTCGGCTCGGCTTTTGGTACTGCTCCTGTTACCCAGCTGGTCCACTACAGCGACCCCACGGCGGGAGCTATCGATAAGACCATTCTGGCGGATGCCAGCGGTAATATCACCGAGTTGACCAAGGCCGCCATTGGCACAACGACCGGCCCCTACTACGTGTTCAACGCCAGTGGGAGCCCCACCGACCGGGCTACATCTACGGGATACGTCAACATTCAGAACCCTCAGGCAACGCTGGATGTTGTGCTGGACGCCAACCGGCAGGAGTCCGTGAATGCCAAGTCCATCACCCGGGCGACCCCGGTGGCCTTCAAGCTGACAAACAACCTGAACGGTCTTGCCGGTACAAACTCTGCGATGCAGATTGAGGTTACCATGCCCGGCGGCGGTGTGACGACCAGCTTCGGCGGCCAGGAGCTGAAGCCTATTGTGGTTAACGGTGCGACCGTTGTCAAGGGCCCCGTCTCCCTGACGAACGCCGAGACCGGTACCTACACCGCCATTGCAAAGTGGCCCAGCGGCACCGACTTCTACGGCAAGGGCTTTGACTCCAACACCGTGACCTTCGAGGTTTCCAGCAAGGCACTGACCCTCACGTCCAACAAGGACAACGTCGTTCGCGGCAACAGTTTCACCGTGACGATCGCCGGCGAGTCTGTCGAGACCTACCGGATGTACATCAAGCAGGAAGGAAGCCTTGCTGCTTCGGAGTACCCGTGGATCGTCGCAGGTCAGAACGGGGTTAACACGACCGTTCTCAACACCATCGCTGGAGCCAGCGGCGTCAAGGCGAATGTATCAGCAAACGCCGGCGGCACGCGGTCCGTCCAGTTCAACACCAACTCGAGCACCGACGACCGGCAGTTCACCATCCGCGTTGAGGACCCGACCAAGACGAGCACCTACGACGAAGTCAAGGTGAGGGTTGAGGAGGGTGACGTTACCATCACGACATCCGGCACCGGTACCTACTACATCGGCGAGGAAATCACACTCTCCGGTACCAACACCGACAGTGAGACCGTCTACCTCTTCCTGACCGGTTCGAACCTTCCCCACAACGGTGTCATGCTCACCGGTCTCATGACCGATGTGCAGAACGGCAATGCGAGCACGTTCGATCAGGAAGACGTTGAGGCCGACGACACCTGGTCGTACAAGTGGAACACCGGCGACATCCAGAGGTCTCTTGACGCTGGCGGCTACACTATCTGGGCTGCCTCGCAGCCCGTAGACAGGGCTCACCTCTCCGATGCCAAGTACCAGTCGGCCCCCGTCAACCTCCGGTCCGGGTTCATCACCGCAACCTCGAGCGGCGCAGTTGTCGCGAGGGGTGACGACCTGACGCTCACCGGAACCGCACAGGGCGACCCCGGCAACGTTGCAGTCTGGATCTTCGGCAAGAACAAGCAGATCCTCGCCGAGTCCGCCACTGTTGAGGACGACGGCAGCTTCGAGTACGAACTCACGAACACCGACGACCTCTCCGCAGGCCAGTACTTCGTGGTCATCCAGCACCCGATGGGTGACAGGATCTTCGGAATCACGCCCGGTAGCGGCGAGCAGGCAGGCTACATTGTCGGTGCAGAGGGCTCCGGTTTCACCTACGTGAACATCGCCCGGCTCCAGGCATCCGATGCAGCGACCGCGCTGATCAACGCCCTTGATTCCCCGAACATCGACGACACCTACGTGAAGCTCACCTTCGTTGTTGCGGAAGCGACCATCTTCATCGACTCGATCGGCGACAAGGATGCGGGCAGCACCTTCACGATCTCCGGCACCACCAACCTCGCTGTCGGTGACACGCTGAACGTCGAGGTCACCTCCTCTGCGTTCGGGCCGTCTGACAAGACCCAGTCCTCCGGCTTCTCCAGCGTTACCGGCACCACGACGGTCAAAGAGGGCGAGGGTGTCAACACCTGGTCCTTCGAGGTCAACGGAGCCAGCTTCAAGCCCGACCAGTACATGGTCAAGGTTGAGTCTATCGAGACCGACACGTCTGCGACTGCAAACTTCAACGTAGTCGAGCCGCGCACGACCCCGACCGGTACGGTCACCCCGACCGAGACTGGCACGACTGTGACCACCACGACCACCACCACGACCACGACCCCGACCACGCCCCCGACCCCCGGATTCGGAGCACTCCTTGCTCTTGCCGGCCTTGGTGCGGTTGCCTTCCTGGTCCTGCGTCGGGATTAAACCCAACTAACTTATTTTTTTGTTCCCCTGCTCTTTCGAGTGTTTTCTCGGGCACGGGGCGGTGCCCTGGTTTTCCATTCCTGATGCCGTGATTTCCGGGGTCTCCCTGGTTTTGAGACCAATCCTTGAACAACGGATACTCACTCGCGGTATCGATTGATGCCCCGTATCCCAAACGCTTGATGAGCCCGGTTCTATAACTGTCGGCTGATCCCCATGGGAAGGCGGGAAAACCCTCGCACCTACGATTCTGAGAAGTGGTCCATATTCCCGCTGTGCGTGACGACCGGCTCTATCATTCCGGCTTCTCCCAACCCCGTCGCCCCATCGGATCAGCCGCCCTTAAGTAGTACAAACCCTCAATTTTCAGATAGGATAAGGGTTCGCGTATGAAACTGACTGTAAAACTGCTTGACATAGCAAACCGGGGAGTTCTCCTCCACAGCACCGACGCACGGAGCATGCGGATCCGCGACGGCGACCGCGTCCTCGTCGCCGACGAAGCAACGGGAAAGACCGCCCAGGCCCATGTCGACACCACCGGCTCGCTCATCGCACCGGGCGTCATCGGCGTCTACCGGCCGCTGAATGCCACGCTTGCCGTCGATGAAGGGACCCCCGTCGAAGTCCGGGGCGCCGAGCGGCCGGCCTCCCTCTCGCACATCAAGAAGAAGATGGACGACGGGCGGTTTACCAAGGACGAGACCCTGGATATCGTGAAAGACATCGTCAGCGACACCCTCTCGCCCGGCGAGATCACCGCCTACGTCACCGCGTCCTACATCAACGGTCTCGATATGGATGAGGTTGAGTACCTGACGCGGGCCATGGTCGAGACCGGAGAACGTCTCCACTTTATCCGGCACCCTGTCGTCGACAAGCATTCCATCGGCGGCGTGCCCGGTAACAAGATCACGCTCCTGATCGCGCCGATCATCGCCGCAAGCGGCCTTCTGATCCCGAAGACCAGTTCCCGCGCCATCACCGGGGCCGGCGGGACTGCCGACCTCATGGAGGTCCTCGCGCCGGTCTCGTTCTCGGCGACCGAAGTGCAGCAGATGACCGAGAAGGTCGGCGGCACTATTGTCTGGGGCGGGGCTACGAACATCGCCCCGGCCGACGATAAGATCATCACTTACGAGTACCCGCTCCGGATCGACGCGCCAGGCCAGATGATCGCGAGCGTTATGGCCAAGAAGTTCGCCGTCGGCGCCGATCTCGCGGTTATCGATATCCCGGTCGGCCGGAACACCAAGATTGCGACGCCTCAGGAAGGGAGAAAACTCGCCCGGTCGTTCATCGAACTCGGCGAGCGGCTCGGGATACGGGTCGAGTGCGCGTTAAGTTACGGGGAGTCGCTTGTCGGCCACACCATCGGCCCGAACCTTGAGGTGCACGAGGCGCTTGCCGTCCTCGAGGGAGCGACCGAGCCGAACTCTCTGATCCAGAAGAGCCTCTCGCTTGCCGGGATAGCGTTTGAAATGGCTGGAAAGGCGGCATACGGCCAGGGATACCAGATGGCCACGGATATCCTCCGGAGCGGCAAGGCGCTTGAGAAGATGCGGCAGATCATCGAGGTTCAGGGCGGCGACCCGACAGTGAAGGCTGACGATGTCGTTCCGGGGGAGTACCGGTTCGACGTGAAAGCGCCGCAGGACGGCTACGTCATCGACCTGAACAACAGCGCGCTTGTCACGCTCGCCCGGCTTGCGGGCTCGCCCTACGACCACGGCGCGGGGATCTTCGTCCACGCAAAGAAGGGGACCCGGGTCAGGAAAGGGGACCCTATCTTCACTATCTATGCCGAGCAGGAGTGGCGGCTTGAACGTGCGATCGAGGTCGGCAGGGTGCTGATGCCGGTGGTCGTGGAAGGGATGATCGTCGAGCGTATTCCGCCCGAGCGCTGGGTGTAAACCGAAGCACTCAAATTTCTGGCCGCAGTACACTCCAGCATGGCAAAACACCGTCTCATCATAGCCTTTCTCATCGCCTGCGTCCTCCTCTGCTGCACGGCGCAGGCGGTCACCCTGCGCATCACCGTGGTGGACGAGGAAACCAACGACGCCATTTCCGGCGCCTCTGTCTACGTCGACGGCGTCTATGTGGGAAGCACTGCATCGGACGGCATCTACTCCTATTATCACTCCGAGGAGAGGGATGATCTGTATCTGAAGGTCGTCCGGTCGGGCTACCGGAACTGGGTGGATTACGTCGATTACGATGATACACGCGTCGAGGTCGAGATGATCCGGGAGGACGAGACCGTCACGTTCGAACTCTACGATGCGGTCACCTGGAACCCGATCTCCGGTGCCGTGGTGCGCGTCGAGAGCGATGATTACTCCGACTCGGAGGTCACCGGCAGCGACGGGAGTGCGGACTTTTCGCTGAAATCGGACGAGTCCTACAGCGTCGAAGTCCGTGCGTCGGGCTACCGCGACCTCTCTGAGACCATACGGACGGATGACAGCACCAGCGACGTCGTTCAGTACTGTCTCCTCAGTAACGACCTCCTGGCGGTCCAGGTCCTGGACAGTGAGACTTCGAAACCCATCCTGGGCGCGGAGGTCTTCATCGACGGCGCGCGCGCCGGGGCAACCGACGCCGCAGGCAGGCTGGCGCTCCACCTGGAGCGGGAGAAGCGGTATTCTCTCAAGGTCACGGCTACTGACTACCAGCCGTACCAGGAGAGTCGTTACCTCGGGACAGACTTTGTGTTCCTGCGGACGTCTCTCTCGAAGTCGTCATACCCGGTCTCGATAACTGCCTTCGACGAGGCGACGAAGCCCGTTGAAGGGGCGGAGGTTTACATCAACGGGACGCTCCGGGGGCAAACCAACCAGTACGGCCGGCTCGCACTCTCCGATATCCCTGCGGGTACCTATGAGGTCATGGTGCGGGCGTCCGGTTACGGAGACTGGAGCGAGACGCGCCAGATTGCCGGAGCGGGTGAAGAGATTGTCGCCGAGCTCGGTTACGACCGGGCGAGCGTCACCGTTCGCGCGGAGGGCACCGACCGGGAGGCAGTGGCCGACGCGGTCATTGTTATCGACGGTAAGGTTGTCGGGGTGACCGACGGCACGGGTTCCCTCAAGACGACGCTCGTCACGAACCGGGAGTACGCCGTCGCCGCGACCCGTGACGGTTATCGGAACATCTCGGTCAATGCGGATATCCCGCTCGGCACGACCGAGTTCACCGTTCCGCTTGTCATGGAGCAGACCTTCAACGTCTGGGTGCTCGTGGCCGGCGTCGGTGTTGTTGCCGTGATCCTCCTTGCGGCGGTCTTTGTCGTGCGGCGGAGGCAGGCCGGGAAGAACCGTGGCAAGCCTCGCATCCGGGACAGCCTGTAGGACCCGCAGGAAAGAATATTCCCGTGCGGCAGCCCCGGGAATATCTTTTTTTTATTATACCGGTTCCAGTGCGATAGTTTCTTTCAATCTATGCAATTATTATTCTCCAATCTTAAAACTACGCCTTCTCGGTTGCGCATTCTATTGACAATATTTATATACTCTGGTGTGTCAGGAGTTGATACGGTGACATATGAGCGGATGGACCTATGCGTGTCTGGTGGCGGGGCTGATCCTGCTGGCGGCTCCGGCCGGTGCGCTGATTCCTGATGATATCACGATAGCTGCGGATACCCCGTGGGTGACGGCGGGGAGCGGGGAGACCGCGACCGTGACGGTGCAGGTGCTGAACAATACTCCCGATAGCAATACCCCGGTCGCCGGGGTTGCCGTCGATTTTACCCTGGACGGTGATTCAGGGGGCATCTCTCCCGCGCAGGCGGTGACGGACGATAACGGTACGGCTACGGCGGTCTTCACCCCCGGGACCCGGAGCGGGGATGTGACGGTTACGGCGACGGTCGGCTCCCTCGCCGGGAGCATCGACCTGCATATCGATCATGCGGCCCCTTACCGGCTCGCAGGCTCCCCCGGGTATAGGCCGAAGGTGACGGTCGGGGGGACGACGGCGATCATCGTCCGGATGGTGGACCGCTACGACAACGTGGTGGATAGCCGGCGCGTAGCTGAGAACGTGACCTTCACGGTGGGCTCGCCCGGGGGAGGCGCGACTTTTGTCGGCGGTGATAAGGACGAGATCACGGTTCCGGTGGATGCGGACGGGAACGCCACCGCGACGCTCCGGGTCGATACGGTGGAGGGGGAGAATATCGTCTTTATCCAGCCGCCGGCGTCGGTCAGGAGTGAGTATATCTTCATCAAAGGCGTGGCGGACGGTATGCCGTTCAGCATCACGCAGATGGTTGAGCCTGCCAGCGCCTCGGTCCCGGCCGACAGCGATAAGGTGATCGAGTTCACCTACACCCTGTTTGACGAGTACGGGAATCTTGCGGAGGGCCAGGGTCTCTGGGTAAACGCCTCGATCCAGCGGGGAAACCGGCCTGAGGAGCGGGAGACCGCTCTCCTATACTCCAACTCCCACGGTCAGGTGATGATCACCTATGGGCCTGAGGATTCCGTCGGTATCGCGACCATCACCGCAACGGCCGCCGCGAACGCGAGCGTGAGCGTATCGCAGGAAGCCGAGTTCACCAGCACTGATCCGGTAGATATGCTCCTATCTGCGAGCCCCCAGTTCATGCCAAGCCGGGATGTCAATCTGAATTCTGTTGCGCAGCTCCGGGCCAAGGTGATGGATATCAAGGGGAACCCGGTCGAGGGCGAGACGGTGACGTTCAAGATCTTGTCGGTCTATGTCGGTGGGTACAACCAGACCGTGGCGCCGTATCTTGAGACAGAGGGACAAACTGAAGCAACAGCCACGACTACTAAAATTGAGTCCGGTCGCGTCGACCCTGCTGTCGTCAGGTTCTACGCCGGGAGTTTTACGACCGATAAAAAGGCGCCGGGCTGGAACGCCAATGCGACCGGCACGGCGACCGTCCGGGCGACATGGGGAAACATCAGCCGGGATATCGTCCTGACCTGGAAGAACTATCCCTACCTCTCGGTGGAGACCTCGGTCTCTCCCGAGACGGTCGCGGTGAACGGTACGGTCGACGTCACCATACGGCTGAAGGGGGACGGATATAAACTGCAGCCGGACCCGATCGACGCGGTGCTGGTGGTCGACCGGTCGGGGAGTATGAAGTGGGATATCGATAAAAATAGTGGTAACTCGAACGAGAGAATGAATGCAGCACGGGGCGCGGCGGAAACGTTCATCAGTCAGATGAACTCGGGCCGGGATCGGATTGGTCTTGTCTCGTTTGCCTCCGAGACGACGGTGAATAATGATCTGGGCGACTCATTTGATAAGGTAAACGCTAGTCTAAATGGGCTCAATGCGAACGGTGCTACACAGCTGCGGCGGGGGATCTACGAGGCAATACTCATGCAGAATGAAAGAGGACGATCCGATGCCATCAAAGCTGTGATCGTCATGACTGACGGCGACTGGAACTATGATGGAAGCCCGATTGGGCACGGAACGGGATATCCTGCGAACTCTTCAGATGCTTATAAATTCAGCGGCAACAATTTAGAGCCTAATAACTATCGATACTACGACGGTCTTGGCGGAACTCTTGAAAGGAAAAATCGGTGGGATGATTGGAGATGCTACGACGGTGAGTTCACCAACCAGAACATGTCTCGGTTTGCCAGCGATAACGATGTGAAACTCTATACCATTACATTCGCCTATGACCCCGACGAGACGGTCACCGAGACGATGGGCATACTTGCGGACGCAACCGGCGGGTTCTACGAGCATGCCGGGGACGGCGAACAACTCACCGATATCTACCGGCGTATCGCCGGCGAGCTCAAGACCGAGGCCGGCGTCGACACCAACATGAACGTTGTCTTCGAGAATGTGGAGGTGAACGGGACGCCTGAGTCCGGGGCCGAGGTGTTCGACTACGTCTATGCACCCGGAGAGTCGACCAATATTACAAGTTGGGTCCAGAATGAGACCGGGTACTACCCAATTGTCGGCCCTCATACCCGTAACGATACGCTAAACTGGACGGCAACACCCCCCCACCTGCCCTTTAACATAGGCACCATTCACCTTGACCAGACCTGGGAGACGACCTTCCGCCTCAAGGTGAAGTGGCCGGAGGGGGGCAACATCAGAATCCTCGGCGGCGACTCGATGATCTCGTTCAACAACGGCACCGATGTGCTGCCCCTCCCCGACACCTTCATTACGGCCGTTCCCGACCTGAACAACACCGGACTCACATCTGCATTCCTCGATGTTGAGTTTACCGAACCGGGCACCGGTTCGGGGCCGTATACCGATGTCGCCCCGCTAACATGGAAGACCACCTACAACGGTACAGGGGACGTCGTTATAGCCCTTTCCTCCTCCCCGTATGAAGACGGACGGGGGTCGTCCACTTTCTTCACAAAGACCCTGTCCGCCGGGACATTTTCAGAGGACGTGGAGGAGGTGACAAATTCGACCCTGATGGACATCAGGCGTATGACGCCGGGGCAGTACTGGATAACGGTGACCGCCTCGGCACCGGATGCCAGCAGTGCCGAGGATACGACCACCCTGTGGGCTCATACCAAAGATTCGTCGCTCGATTACATCAAGGTCGAGTGACCCCGCAACTTTTTTTCGGCACCGATATGGCGTCTGTTACCGAATGAGCACACTGTCGACGAAATGGTTCGGATTTGAGCCGGATAACAGCCCGTCCTCGCCACAGAAGACCACACGGTCGGTTGTTCCGGAGGGCGCTACTCGCGGTCACCGGAACCGCAGGTGATCAGGGGCCCGCCCTCATTTACCGATAGAGAGGAGGTCATATAGAGGACGACGCCTTCATGGGCGGCAACGACGGTTTCGAGAACGTTCCCGAAGAAATCGCTGATCGTCCCCAGCTCTTCTCCGGCCCCGACATAGTCTCCCGGTTCTACCCGCGGCAGCCAGCAGCCGCTTTTCGGGGCGGTAAGGCTAAATGCGTGGGCGATCACCCGGGGCCGGGGCAGAGCTTCCTCCGGATCAATCAGACCGCAGTGGGCGAGAACCCCCCGGAGCTGCCGGACATAACGTTGCGCTTCCTCCTCGGACCAGAGGCCGGAGGCGCCCCGCTCAATCAAGACGGATGGAATTCCCCGCTGGCAGGCCACGTGCGACGGGCCTTTCATTCCACGGGCGGGAACGGCATAGTCCGCCCCGCTTGCCAGGGCCATCTCACGAGAAGCCTCATTTACCGCCGGGTCGGCACTGTCGCTATAATAGACATGGGAGACCAGGGTCTCCGGAATGTCGCCGCAATGGATGTCCACATGAACATCGGCGACCGGAATGAAGGCGGTGGCAATCACATGGGCGATTCTTTCCGCCAGACTGCCTTCGGGATCGCCGGGAAAGACAGCATTGAGGTTTTTGCCGTCCTCCGGAACCACAAAAGCCCGGTGGGCAAAAAAGGCCCCGGGGTTGCAGCAGTGCAGGACGACGACGCGGCCCGCAACATCCCGGGGCGTCAGGGTTGCCGCAAGCAGCGTAGCCGCCCTTATGCCAAGATATTCGCCGCCGTGAATCCCCGCCGTAACCAGCATGGTCTTCCCTTCCCGTTCGCCGTGAATGACGGTGACGGGTAGAGTCACCCCCGCGTCCACCGTCACTTCCCGGGCGACCTTATCCCCCGGTCTCGTCCGTAATTCCGGTAACATCATCGGATCATGCCCTCCTTTCCGTTCTGGAAAAATAACATAAAAACCTCCTTCGGATTTCCTTTAAGGGTGCATCCGGAAAAAAAATCAACGGACCTAGCGGGAATTGAACCCGCGTCCTTGGGTTCGAAGCCCAAAAGGATGTCCTCTACCCCATAGGTCCCCTCATGAGTTTCAATCATAAGTTATTAAGCGTTTTTATGCCGTACCCTATATGATGATCCTCTCGTCCAGCGAAATCGTTCGCCGGCTCGATGACGGCGACCTCGTCATCGATCCCTACCATAACGCGTCCCAGCAGCCCGCATCCTACGACCTTCGGGCGGCCGAAGAGACCGCGCTCCCGCGCGGAGCGTGCACCCTCGTTCCCTCGATGGAACGGGTGGAACTCCCCGCCGACCTCGCGGCAACCCTCCGGTGCCGCTCCTCGCTCGCCCGCCGCGGCGTTCTCCTCGGCGGAGGGTTCGTGGACCCGGGGTTTCGCGGGCAGCTGACGCTCTGCCTGACGAACGCCGGCCCGGAGGAGATCTGTCTTGCAAAGGGGGACCGGATCGTGCAGATGATCCTTCAGGAAGTACTGAACGGTGACCGGCTTTATGCGGGCCGATATCAGGATAGCCTCGGCGTGGTGCGTTCACGATGACTCCACCGATACGCTCCGAACGAAAATACCTTGAGATCCTCCGGATCCTCGCGGAATCGCACGAACCTCTGGGTGCAAAGAGATTGAGCGAGAAGATGGCCGAACGGGGTTTCGTCCTGAGCGACCGCGCCGTCCAGTACTACCTCCAGTACCTCGATGAAGCGGGGTTTACCGAGAAGGTCGGGAACCGGGGCCGCCTTCTCACCGAAGCCGGAATCGCCGAGAGCGAGAGCGCACTCGTCGACGAACGGATCGGTTTCATTATATCGAAACTCGAAGAACTTGCCTTTCGGAGCACCTTCGACCCGGCGACCGGGGTGGGAAGCATCGTCTACAACCTCTCCTTCGTGCAGGAAGGGGACCTTCCGGGCGTCACGGCAGCCTTCGACGAGGTGGCGAAAGCCGGCTACGGCTTTCTGAACACCTACCGGATTGTCGAGACCGACCCTCGCATTCCCGACGGCCATGTCGGGATCATGACGGCCTGCAGCGTCACCCTGGACGGCGTTCTTCAGAAGATGGGCATCCCGACGAGGCTGGAGTATGCCGGCAGGATCGCTCTCGATGAGGGCGGCTCCGCCGGGTTCCTCGACCTCATCGGTTATCGGGGAACGTCGGTCGATCCGCTTCACCTCTTCATATCCGCCGGCCTCACCTCGATCAACCGGCTGGTGACGACCGGGTCCGGTGTAGGGCTTGCAAACATTCGCGCCGTGCCCGCGGTCGCCCGGGACCTGGTAGAGGAGGTCACCGACCTGATGACGGGGTACGGGTTCATCTTCCCCGCCGGTGGAGGCATCGGGGAGTTCAACCTTCCAGAACACCCTTATCGGCTTTCCGTCGTCGCATTCAGCGGCATGAACATGGTAGGAAACGCCGTTGAGAAAGGTTACGCCATCAAGACGGAGATCGGCGCCGGGACCGTGCCGTTTGAACGTATCACGGACGTTACATCCAGGTGATCCCGCCGTCGCCGGGATCGTCCATCTCCTCTCCTTTCCGGTCTTTCGTCCGCTCGGTCGCGTCGATCACCGCAAGCCTCCCGCGTGAGGGATCGATCTCCTTCGGCCGGGGGCTCCTCCGGCCCACCCTCTGCCCGGTCTGGTCCAGCAGAGCATCTTTAGGTGCAGGGGCTCCCCTGCGCATACAAAGGTCGGGCTTATCGAGGACCCCGTCGCTCGGTCGCTGCGTCCCCCCGATCGAGACCGCATCGCCGGTGAGCGACCCGTCTTTCGGATGCTGCACCGGTTTTAAACCCGCAGAGGACGTTATCGCATCGTCTTTCGGGGCAGTCTTCTCGATGCTGATCCCTTTCGGGCCAAAAACCGAGTTCTTCGGTGCGGGCATGGACGAGGTGACCGAAGTGGTTCCGGTGATGTCAATCCCCTTCCCGCCCTGTTTCGGGGGGAGGACGACGGCGCCGTCCTCCTTCCTCCTCTCGGCCTTCGGGAGCATATCAATGGTGTCGTCCCTGATCTCTCTGTCGCTCCGGCTGTTTCCCCGGAGCATGATCATCTCATCCTTTTCTGCCGTAGACGGTTCGGTCATAAATTCACTCTCCTCCAGAAACGCTGACTCAAGAGGTGAGACAAATCCCGGAATACCCTCCTCTTCCGGAATTCCGGAAACGGTTTGAGACATCGCGGCCTCTTCATCGCGCAACCGCTCCTCTTCTTCGGCCCTCAACCGTTCTTCCTCGCACTCAAGCCGGTACTCGGTCCGGATCTCCCGGATCTCCTCGACCCGCGGGACGTTGGAGAGTCCCGAGAGCACGATGATGATCCCGACGAACGATGTGTTCTTCACCGGATAGTCGCCGGACCGCATCTCAAGGCCGGCGATGTTCCGGTCGATCCATTTCCTGACGGTCTGGAACCCTTTCATCGAAAGTTCGGCTGAGGGCCCGGCAATCAGCACCAGCGCTTTGTCGGCGCTGGTGAGGTCGCAGGGAACCGACACCTCTTCGTAGACGGCTTTCTTTGCGAGCGAGACGATCCGTGCAGCCTTCTCCTGTGAACCCTGGATAAAGTACTTCAGCGACCGCCGTCGATAAAGGAGGTCCAGCCAGCCGGCCGGCAGGCGCTCGGCGGCGTAGCCGACCGCAACGAAACCATTCCCCTTCAGGGTATTGAGGACCTCCCCCGCGTCCAGGACGACCTCGGCAACATCGATCCCGAACTCATTGAACTCGCCGGCACGAAGAAGAAGGCCGATCTGACGGGCGATTCGCTCGTTGAGCTGATTGAAATGAGTTCTCGGATCGGATGGCCCGGAGTTCCGGCGCAGCTGGCCCATGAAGCCGGGTTCTGCCGTCCCGTCCGTCCTGATCTTCTGCGACCAGGTCTCGTTGTCGAAGAGAATGACGCCGTCGACGAGTTCCTGGAGCGCGTCAAGGTCGTCGGCCGCTTTGGCCGAGACCTGTTTTCCCTCATCAAGGCACGGCAGGATGGCGAGAGCGAAGATCGGCTCCACGTAGGACTTCTTGAGCTCGTCGATGATAAGCGGCGCGATATCGACGACGCTGCCTCCGAGCCCGCAACAGAGCAGGATGGCGTCGATCTCCAGCGTATCCATAGCCTGGATCCGGGTCATCACCTCCTCGATATCGATCACGTCCGTGATCCCGTCGGTGTTTTCGACACCGATCCGCGGGAAGAAGACCCTGGCGGGGTCCGGAAGGTGGCGGAGTTGCACGAGGCAGTTCGGGTCGATATCGATGGCTACCGCACTCATGCAACAGACTTTGCTTCGCCGGTCGTGGTTGTAGAGGTTATCCACAACCCGGGACCCGGCGCCACCCAACCCTATCGCCAGCACTCGCATGGTCTTCTATCCCTTGAGTGGCTCTTGGCCCGAAAATGGGCGCGCGTGCCACCCGGAAGATACTGATGAATATTTGAACGGACAAACATATATATTTCTATACTTCACCCGGGGTGTGAAGCGCGTCTGCTAATAAATGCGGTGTATTTGAATTTTACTGTTTTAACTCCTCATGCTGAAACCTTTTCCATGATAAGGAGTGATCTACACAAGAATTCCATGGGGAACACGGTACATCTCTCCGTTTTGCACTACCGTTGTTGTACGTGTCCTTTCGTGAACACAAAATGGCAATATATATAACTCCGGGCACGTAACTACTCATTGAGGTGTATAGCCTTGACTACATATGGAATTGAATTTGTGCCCGGAGCAATCAACGTCAAGCAGGTGGTGAAGTACACCAAGCTCGCAGAGTCAAAGGATATTGACTACGCTTGGATCACCAACCACTACAACAACCGCCATGCCTACCCGACCCTTGCCATGATCGCGGCAAACACCGACACGATCAAGATGGGTCCCGGTATCATGAACACGTTCACCGACACCCCGGCGGCCATCGCATCCTTCATGGCTACCTTGAACGAGATCTCCGACGGACGCGCCGTCCTCGGTATCGGCCCCGGTGACCTCTCGACGCTTCCGAAGCTCGCCATCGACCCCGTCAAGCCCGTCGCCCACCTGAAAGAAGGTGTCGCACAGATCCGCAGCCTCCTCACCGGTGAAGAGGTCAAGAAGACCGGCAAGATGGAGTACTTCGACTACGACGGTGCCAAACTGACCGGTGTCACCCTGCCCGGCAAGAAGGGCATCCCGGTTTACATCGGTGCCCAGGGCCCCAAGGTCCTTGAGCTCGCCGGCGAGATCGGCGACGGCGCCCTGATCAACGCGTCCAACCCCAAGGACTTCGACGTCGCCATCCCGATCATCAAGCAGGCCATGGAGAAAGTCGGTAAGAAGAACTTCGATGTCGGCGCCTACACCGCCATGTCCATCGACAGGAACGAGAAGAAGGCCCGGAACGCCGCAAAGATTGTAGCCGCGTTCATTGCCGCCGGCTCCCCGCCCGCTCTCCTCAAGCGCCACAACCTCGACCTCAACAACGTCGCAAAGATCAAGGAAGCGCTCGGACGCTTCGACTTCAAGACCGTCGGCGGACTTGTTGGCGACGCGGAGATCGATGCCTTTACCATTGCCGGAACCCCCGACACGGTCAAGCAGAAGTGCGAAGACCTCGCCAAGGCTGGAGTTACCCAGATCATCTTCGGTTCGCCGCTCGGCCCCGACATGACCAACTCCATCCGCCTGCTCGGCAAGTATATCGTATAAGGCGGAACAACACTCATCACTTTTTTGAATGCGCGCCTCGTCAGGCGTTTTATGCCGCCGTCCCCATCCCCCGGCAGTTCCGGACAGGGTTTAATACGCTCGGCGCGCCAACGGGAATACAACGGGCCATGTTCACCACCCACGAGCTCCGGACAAAACGGGGAGTTCTCCAGTACCGTCGGGAGTCTCTCACCGGCATCCGGTGCAGAATCAGTCCTGTCCGGATAAAACGGCGGATTGACGCCCTTCCCATCTCATCCTCAACCCGTGAGAACTGTCCGTTCTGCCCCGGTGCCGTAGATACTGTTACCCCGACGTTTGAGGACGGCAGCCGTCTCCGGTGCGGAGAAAGCGTGACGTTCCCCAACCTCTACCCGTTCGCCAGACACCATGTGGTCACGGTGATCACGCCCGACCACGCAGTCGACCGGTTCGACCGAAGGTGCCTTGCCGACGCCATCTCCGGCACGGCAGAAGCCCTGGCCCGGTCCTCCGGCTACGCGAGCATCAACTGGAATTACCTCCCCTCAGCCGGTGCAAGCATCGTCCACCCGCACCTGCAGGGTATCGTCGACCCGGAACCCACCTACCTCGCCGACCTCTATATCTCCGCCGGCCGCCGTTACCTCGCCGACCATGGTCGTCTCTACTGGGACGACCTCGTGGAACACGAACGTTGCTCCGAGCGGCTCCTCTTCGAAGACGAGATCTTCTGGTCGGCAAGCCCGGTTCCCCTCGGCGAGCGGGAGGTCAGGGGTATCCTCCCGGTATCGACGCTTGCCGAACTCGAGCCGTATGTCGAGTTGCTCGTTGACGGGCTCCTCCGGGTCCTTGACTTCTACCGGAACCTCGGTACGCACGCCTTCAATGTCTCGATCTTCTTTGACGCTTCCGATACGACGGGGCGGGGCCACCGGGCCTTCTGCTCCGTCATCGCGCGGCTGAACCCGAACTGCCTCTCCATGTGCGACTCGGCGTTCATGGAGCGGCTGCACCTTGAACCGGTCATCCTGACGCTCCCCGAAGACCTGGGCGCGCTCTTCCGGGAGCAAGGTTGATTCCGTGCCCGGCGTTCTCCCGGCCCGGTCATCGCTACAGGCGCCCCTCCTCATCCTCAAACCCGCGTCGGCAGCCTCGATCCCCGCCTGATACTCGGCGCTCAGCGGTGCCCTCTGCCGGTCTCTTCACTCACGACGCCCGGCGGATTGCGCGGGTGTTCGGCGACCTCCGGGTCGTGGAGCCGGGTGGTCGAAAAGCCGGGGATCGAGTGCCGCTCTGCCTTCTTCGGGAAATCCCGCTGTTATTCGCTGCCGACAGAAAAAAAGAAAAAGAGTATTGAGTTTACTCGGGCTTGCTGATGAGGGCCGTCTTTGAGACGATCTCGCCGGTCTTCTTGTGGGGCTTCCTGATGACGCCGTCGACGCCCTTCTCGAGGTTGCGTGCCTCTTCGCAGAGGAGCATGGCCTGGCGCATCATCTCGTGGGCGCTCGCGACGATCGGGATGTATTTCTCCCACTCCTTCGTCATGAAGCAGCCCTTGACGTTGACGCCTGCAACCTGCTGGGCGATCTCGTAGGCGGCACGGGCCTTCGCGAGCGCGTAGGGGTTGCTGAACTCCCCGTCGACCGCCTTGTCGGAGGTCATGACGACCTTCGGGAGCGCGAGGTCCGCGCCCTTCTTACCTGCCTTCACCTGGTCGATCACCTTGTCGAGTTCCGTCTGCATCTTGCGGAACGCGCCGGTGAGGGCAAGGACCTTGATGAGGTTTCCGTTGTAGTCCGCCATCTCGATGGGGTCGAGGAACTCACGGCGGGCGCCGATCATGGAGTCGGCCTTCATGATGATGTAGCCGAACTTGCTTGCCTTGAGCGCCTCGAACTGCTCCTTCTTGGTGGTGACATCGTCGGTGATGACAATGCAGGGAATCCCGGCCGCCGCAAGGTCTTCACGGGCCTGGGTGGGTCCGGGAAGGACGCCGTTCGGCGAGACGACGATACAGAAATCGGGGCCCCATGCCTTCATGTTGCTGACCACACGCTCGATATCCTCCGGCTGCAGTTTCGTTCCGGAGGTTGCCATGAAGGTGATGATATCCTCGCGGTCGGCACGCTCATCGAGGAGAAGTTCGCCCATTACACCACTGGCAATATTTCCTAGTTTCGCAATTCCTACTTTAACAACCACTTTTACACCTCTCAAAATTTGAGAACACGATAGTATCGCCAAGTTCTCATATAAACATTTTGAAATGGCCCGACAGGTCTGTCCGGAGGGGGGGCTGTTAAGGGAAAGTGTTTAAATTAAATGCGTCTATATATACTTGATGAAACAAGGTCTGCTTACCGATCGCCAGAAAGAGGTGTTGCGCTACCGAAAGAAAGGGCTGACGCAGCAACAGATCGCCGAGATCATTCATACGTCAAAGGCTAACGTCTGCACCATCGAAAAGGCCGCTCTCGAGAACATCTCGCGTGCGCGCGAGACGCTTGAGTTCCTCTACACGCTCGATGCGGCACACCTCTGTACGCTCCAGAGCGGCCTCGATCTGCTCAAGGCTCCCGAGATCATCTACGCTGAGGCCGAGAAGATGGGATTAAAGGTCAAATACGATACAATCACGCTCATTAACAGACTCAGAGACGCTAACCCGGACCGGTTCAGGGGCAGACAGGTCCGCGAAGACGTTGAGATCTACATTAATAAGGACGGCGACCTCTACTTCGGATGATGCCGTTCCCCCGGCGCGCGCAGGCCCCGTGCCGGAACGGCCACGCTGGAGCGGGCGCTATGCAGCCCGGGTTTCTCCGGTCGTGCACCTGCACGGCAGAGGCTTTTACAACCCTTTGTTGGTTTTCCTGCAGCAAACACTCGATTTGCGCAAATTCCAGAAATATATGTAACAAGGTTTATATCCCATTTTAAGTAATGTTTAAGAAACCGCTCTCCACGATCTCGTCCGGACCCGGGAGCCATCCGGCACTTCATGTGCCTCTGATTCCCGGAATCTCTCCGATTTCGCAACATGCGCGGATCGAAGACCCGTGCGGGGTGGAGAGGGTACGAGAGTAAGCAGAGGCCGAACCCTCCTTATGGAGGGCCGATGTCGATTTGGAGTTGTGCATCGTCACAACGGGATGACAGGAGCTGGATCTGATCGAGACGCTGGGCCAACGCGGTGCAGCGCGCCCGGTTCCGGGTTGTTTCTTCCCGGAAGCGTCAAAGCATCAGGATCTATTGGCGACGACTGGAGATGTACCCACCCGGTGCACCACCGGGCTGGCAGCGGGCTGGCGATGGAATGCGCGGAGACGGATGTCCCGGCGTTCTCACGTCCGTTGCCTCCATCAACTGTTTCCCTTCGCGGCGTGCCGCTACGGTATGCCGTTCGATGTCCTGCCCGGGATACGGGTTCGCCAGAAAGCCGACCGTGCCGGTGTATCCGGCACGGGATTCGGCGCGTGGTATCTCGCTACAGCAGAGCGAGATGCACGCACTACAACGCGATGAAGGGTTGATAAAAACATGCCGAATATTCACAGGCCACGCAGAGGTTCCCTTGCGTACAGCCCGAGAAAGCGGGCGAAGAGCCCGGTTCCCCGCTACGGTTCATGGCCGGATTACGCGGGAGCTCCGGCTGTGCAGGGATTTGCAGGGTACAAGGTGGGGATGACCCACGTCATCATGGTGGATGACCACAAGAGCAGCCCCACCGAAGGCAAAGATGTGATGGTGCCGGTGACCGTGGTTGAGGTCCCCCCCATGCGGGTAGCAGGTGTGCGGGCATACGGCATAGACACCTACGGAAAGCATGCACTGACCGAAGCCTGGACGACCGACCTTGACGGAGAGTTGTCCCGCCGCATCAACGTTCCGAAGAACCATGACACCGCCGCCGCCCTTGACGCCATCAAAAGCGGGATCGGCGAAGGCAAGGTCGCAGAACTCTATGCCCTGGCCTACACCCGGCCAGGGGAACTCACCGGCGTCCCGAAGAAGGCCCCCGACATGATGGAGATGCGGATTGCCGGCGGAAGCCTTGACGACCAGATTGCCTACGCCGCCGATATCCTCGGGAAAGAGATAGCAGTCTCCGGCAACTTCGAAGTCGGCGAATACGTTGACGTGACCGCCGTCACCACCGGTAAGGGCACGGAAGGCCCCGTCAAGCGCTGGGGCGTTCAGGTCCGGAAGCGGAAGCACTCCCGCGGCGGCAAGAAGCGCCACATCGGCAACCTCGGCCCGTGGAACCCGCACCACGTCAGGTGGCAGGTGCCCCAGATGGGCCAGATGGGCTACCAGCAGCGAACTGAGTTCAACAAGCGCATCTTAAAGATCGGCACCGAAGCCGGCGACATAACGCCGGCAGGCGGTTTCCTCCACTACGGCCTTGTGCGCGGTCCCTATATGCTGATCAAGGGCTCCGTCCCGGGACCGAACAAGCGGCTGGTCAGGATACGGTCCGCGATACGGCAGGGTGAACATACTGTCCGCACGCCGGCGATCAGTTACGTCAGCGCGCAGAGCAAGCAGGGGTGAGAGAGCGATGAAGGTACAGGTTCGAACACTGACAGGCGAGATCGCCCACGAGATCGATCTCCCGGAAATCTTTAACGAAGAATACAGGCCCGACCTGATTAAGCGGGCTGTCCTCGCGCTCCAGAGCACCCGGTTCCAGCCGCATGGGACCGATCCCTACGCCGGCGTCCGCACCTCGGCAGAGTCCTGGGGCAGCGGCCGGGGTGAGGCTCAGGTTCCCCGTCTGAAGAACGGCAGCAGGACGGCCCGGGTTCCCCAGGCAACCGGCGGGCGTGCGGCACATCCCCCGAAGGTCGCAAAGATCCTCGTCAAGGACATCAACCGGAAAGAGAAGCGTAAGGCTTTCCGATCGGCCGTTGCAGCCAGCACCTACCAGGACCTTGTCCAGGGACGCGGGCATCTCTTTGAGGGCAATCTCCCGCTGGTCTTCGAAGACCGGTTCGAAGAGGTCACCCGGACCGGCGACGTCATCTCGGCGCTTTCTGCACTCGGGGTCTATGTCGACATCGAGCGGGCGAAGAACAGCAGGAAGGTCCGTGCAGGGCGCGGCACCATGCGTGGCCGCCGCTACAAGCAGCGCAAGAGCGTCCTCATCGTCACCGGGAACGAACCGCTTCGGGCGGCCCGAAACCTCGCCGGTGTCGATGCCGTGACGGTCGATCAGCTGAACACCGAACTTCTGGCGCCGGGCACGCAGGCGGGACGCCTGACGGTCTGGACTGAGTCCGCGATCAGGAGACTGGAGGAGTTCTCATGATGCTGAAATACCCGTTCGTTACTGAAAAAGCAACGATGATGCTCGAAGGCGAGAACAAACTCCAGTTTATCGTGGAGAGAAATGCCACCAAGCAGAATATCAAGCGAGACCTGGAGTCGGCCTTCGGACAGGAGATCACCGGAATCCGCACAATGATGACCATGAAAGGTGAAAAAAAGGCCATTGTAAAGTTTGCGGATGAGAAAGCGGCTGAAGAGATCCTCAGCCGGCTGGGAATAATGTAAGGTGAGGTACGAATGGCACATCGTATTATAGCACAGAACCGCGGCAAAGGCGGCCCGTCCTATCGTGCACCGTCGCACCGGTATAAGGCCGAACTGCGTCACCTCGGGAAGAACGACGCCCTGATCTTCGGGAACGTCGTCGATATCGAGCACGACCCGGCCCGCCATGCACCGATTGCTTTTACACAGCTCGAAAGCGGTGAGAAGGCTTACATCCTCGCCACAGAAGGACTCGGTGTCGGGGATACGATCTCCTGGGGCCCGGGCGGCGTGGTGAAGAACGGAAACACCCTGCCGCTCCGTGAGATCCCGGTCGGTGCATACGTCTGCAACATCGAGGCCAGGCCCAACGACGGCGGTAAATTCGTCCGTTCAAGCGGTGTCCAGGCCCTTGTCATCGGCAAAGCCGACGACGGCAGGGTCGGCGTTCGGATGCCGAGCGGCAAGAACAAGTGGTTCAACGGTGTCTGCATGGCAACCGTCGGTATCGTTGCCGGTGGCGGACGGGGAGAAAAACCGTTTGCCAAGGCAGGAAAGAAGCATTTCCACGTCAGGTCCTCATCTGAACGGTGGCCTCGCGTCAAGGGTGTCTGCATGAACGTCATCGACCACCCGTTCGGTGGCGGCGGTCACCAGCACTGCGGACGGCCGAAAACCGTATCCCACGGGACGTCCCCCGGCAGGAAGGTCGGGCATATCGCCGCCCGGAGAACCGGCAAGTGGAAGAAGTGAGGGTGAATCATGGCAAAGAAGACACAGAAGCGAATGCCGCGGCGGCGGGAGGAGTTCACCTATCGTGGCTACTCCGTCGAGGACCTGCAGCAGATGGCTCTCTCCGAGCTGCTGCCCCTCATGCCGGCCCGGGCGCGCAGGAAGTTTGACCGCGGCCTCTCCCGGGAACACGAAAAACTCCTCGCCGATGTCCGTTCGGGAGACGCAAGCCTCCGGACCCATCTCCGGGATATGATCGTCATGCCCGAGATGATTGGAAAGACGATCGAGATCCACAACGGCAAAGAGTTCCAGAAGGTGGAACTTCAGCCCGAGGCGGTTTTCCACTACCTTGGAGAGTTTGCACTGACCCGCAGGAAGGTCTCTCACGGCAGCGCCGGTATCGGTGCGACCCGGTCGAGTAAATATGTACCGCTGAAGTGATGGCTATGGCAAGAACAGAGTATTCAGCAAAGATTGAGGGTGAGAACATCGCTCGCGCAAAAGCGAACGAACTCCCCGTCTCTCCCAAGCACTCGATCGAGATTGCCAGGTTCATCCGGAACATGACCACTACCGAAGCAAAGGCATATCTCGCCGATGTGGTGGCTCTGAAGAAGGCCATCCCCTTCAAGCGGTTCAACCGGAACGTCGCCCACAAGCGGTGCCTTGAAGGGTGGCCCGCAGGCCGTTACCCGGTCAAGGCCGCGGGAGCCTACATCCGGCTGCTCAATTCGGTCGAGAAGAACGCCGAGTATATCGGCCTCGATACCGGAAAACTTCGGATCGACCACGTCTCCGCCAACGCAGGCCGTGGTCTCCGGGCTTTCTTCCCGCGTGCGATGGGTCGCGCTACCCCGAAACGCAGAGAGACCGTGAACATCGAGATCGTTGTGACTGAGGTGGCGTAATGGCAATCGAGAAGAAGTTTATCACTGACGGTGTGCGCAACGTTCGCGTCGAGAAATTCCTCACGAAGGAACTCAAGCGGGCGGGATACGGCGGCATGGACATCACCCGGACGCCGCTCGGCACCCAGGTGACCATCTTTGCGGAGAAACCCGGTATCGTGATCGGGAAAGGCGGCAAGCAGGTTCGTCAGCTCACGCAGGACCTCACCACCACCTACGCGATCGAGTCCCCGCAGGTGGAGGTCCAGCAGGTCCAGAACCCCACCTTCAATGCACAGATCATGGCCGAGCGGCTTGCAAACGCCCTTGAACGCGGCTGGTACTTCCGTAAGGCCGGGCAGAGCACGATCCGTCGTGTCATGGAATCCGGCGCACTCGGCTGTGAGGTCATCATAGCCGGGAAACTGACCGGTGCCCGGTCGCGGACGCAGAAGTTTACCGAGGGTTACGTCAAGCATTGCGGTGAGCCCAGCGAGACAATCGTCGAGAAGGGTTACGCGCTTGCAATCAAGAAACTCGGGACCATCGGGGTCCAGGTCAAGATTGTCCCGCCGGATGCACGGCTGCCCGACACCTTCGATATCATCGAACCCGAGACGAAGAAGGTCCCGGAAGAGCCCGTTGAACCCGAAGAGGTCGGCGACGACGAGCTTGATGAGGAGCTTGCGGCGGTTCCCGACGAGGAATACGTGGAGGAGAGATAAATGGCAATCTTTCGTGCAAAGGAAGTGAAACAACTCTCCGACGTCGAATTGCTCGAGCAGGAGCAGAAACTATTCCTCGAACTGGTCCAGGAGCGAGGAAAAGTCAGCGCCGGCGGTGCCACAGAGAACCCCGGGAGGATTCGCGAGGTCAGAAGGACGATCGCGCGCATTCTGACCGAGAAAAACGCACGGAGGAACGCATGATCTCTCCCCAGAACGTCCTGCGGCACGAACTCATCGGCCTGGACGTTCTGGTAACCCGTGCAAGCAACCCGGGTCATGCCGGGGTCTCGGGTCGCATCATCGATGAGACCAGAAACACCCTGGTTATCATGACCCGGCGGGGAGAGAAGCGGATACCGAAACGGTTCAGCGTATTCCGCCTCCGGCTCCCGGACGGCACGACCGTCGATGTGGACGGTTCGAGCCTGGAGACACAACCGGAACGGCGGATCACTGCGCGGATCAGATAAAAGAGGATGAATAATGGCACGAAACATTGGATTGGACGTCCCCATTCCGGAAACGGAATGTGAAGACGCAAATTGTCCGTTTCACGGCACTTTGCCGGTACGCGGCCAGGTGATTACCGGCAAAGTCGTGAGCGACCGTATGAACGGTACCGTCGTCGTGGAGCATGAGTTCCTCCACTACGTCAAGAAGTATAAGCGGTACGAGAAACGCAGGTCCCGATACCATGCCCACAGCACGCCCTGCATCAACGCGGGCGTCGGCGACGTGGTCCGGATCGCAGAATGCAGACCGCTTTCGAAGACAAAGAACTTTGTGGTGGTCGAGGTGATGAAGGAATGAAGGCGATGCAGGCAACCATTCCGCGCGCACTCGCCACCGGCTCACAGATGGTCTGTTCCGACAACACCGGCGCACGGCTCGTGGAGATCGTCTCGGTCGACGGTTACCACGGGGTTCGGCGCCGGCAGCCCTGCATGGGCGTCGGCGACATCGCGACCGTGAGCGTCAAGAAGGGCACCCCCGATATGCGGAGGAAACTCGAGAAGGCGGTGGTAATCCGGCAGAAGAAGGAGATCCGCCGCCCGAACGGCATCCGGCTCTCGTTCGAGGACAACGCCATGGTGCTCATCAACGATAACGGGGAGCCGAAGGGAACGGAGATCAAGGGTGCCGTCCCCCGTGAGATCGCGGAGCGATACCCCAAGATCGCCTCCATGGCGACGATCATCGTGTAAGGTGTGGTGAAAAAGATGGTACGCATGGTCAGTACACAACCGAGAAAACAGCGCAAGGCGCGTTACAACGCACCGAACCACACCCGGGGCCGGTTCCTCTCTGCATCACTTGCCCCCGAACTTCGCGGGAAATACAACACCCGGCGGACCCGTGTGGTCAAGGGCGACACTGTCAAGGTGCTCCGTGGAGACTTCGCCGGGGATGAAGGCGTCGTCGACTCGGTGGATATGAAGGTATGCCGGGTGATCGTGCACGGCGTGATGGTGACGAAGGCTGACGGAACCGAGGTTCCCCGTCCTATCGACCCCTCGAACGTGCAGATCACGAAGCTCAACCTGAAAGACAAACTTCGTGAGGAGAGACTCGGAGGCGGAGCATAATGTCTCACTATCTCAAGCGGCTGGTAGCGCCAGGCTCCTGGCACATCCCGAAGAAAGTACAGAAATTCGTCATGAAGACCGCCCCGGGCCCCCACAACGCCGGCGCTCTGCCGGTCGGTGTCTGGCTCCGTGAGCATGTCCATCTTGCCGAAAATGCAAGCGAGGTCCGGAAGATCCTGCACCAGCGGGACATCATCGTCAACGGACGGGCCTGCAGAAACCCGCAGATGGGCCTTGGGGTCTTTGATATCGTCTCAATCCCGAAACTCGGGAAGCACTATCGCATCCAGCTCGATGTGCGGGGCAACCTGGTTGCCGTTGAGATTCCGGCGGAGTCCGCGAAGACCAGGCTTTGCAAGATCCGGAATAAGACCACGATCCGGGGCGGCAAGGTACAGTTGAACCTTGCATTCGGTGCGAACATCCTCGCCGACAACACCTACAAGGCAAAAGACTCCATTGTGGTGACTCTCGGAACGGACGGCGAAGACAGGTTCCGGATCGTCGACCACTTCCCCTTCGCGGAGGGCAATGTAGCCACAATCGTCGGCGGAAAGCACTCCGGCAGGGTAGGCAGGATCGTTGAGATCATCCGGACCGCGAGTTCCGGACAAAACCGCGTCATCCTCATGGATGACTCGGCAAACGAGCAGTTCGAAACCATTGAAGATTACATCTTCATGGTCGGCCGCTCCGGAATTGCACCTGAACTGGAGGCCCTGGCATGAGCGCAATGAAAGAGATCTACGTCGATAAGGTCGTTGTGCATATGGGTGTCGGGGAGAGCGGCGAGCGGCTGGTCAAGGCCGAAGACCTCGTGAAGCAGATCACCGGCCAGAAGCCCGTCCGCACCGTCGCCAAGCGGACCCAGCCGGCGTTCGGCATCCGGAAGGGTGCCCCCATCGGGTGCAAGGTAACCCTGCGCCGGGAGAACGCCGAGAAGTTCGTCAGGACCGCTCTCGATATCGTTGATCGGCGGCTTGCACTCTCTCAGTTCGACCGGACCGGCAACGTCTCGTTCGGCATTGAGGAGCATACCGACTTCCCGGGCATGTCCTACGACCCGGCGATCGGTATCTATGGGATGGATATCAACGTGGTGCTCGAATACAAAGGTGTGCGGATTGCACGCCGGAGCGTCGAGCGCAGGAAACTGCCGATGGATCAGAAAGTGACGAAAGAGGACGCCGTCGCGTTCATGCGCGAGCGCTACCAGGTGGAGGTGTAAGGATGGCAGAAGAGTCTGGAGCACCGTCAGCGGGCGAGCATGTAAGAAAGTTCGGCCGTGGTGCGAACGAGTGCCGCATCTGTGGTCGGAAGCAGGGCCTTGTGCGTAAATACGGCATCTACTTCTGCCGTCAGTGCTTCCGCGAATGGGCGGGAAAGATGGGCTTCAAGAAGATGAACTAGGGGTTGAGAGAATATGGCACGACTGAATCCAATCGCTGACGCGATGAGCACGATCAAGAATGCCGGCGACTCTGGAAAGAGTGAGGTTATTGTCGAGCCGGTGAGCAAGCTCCTCGGCGCTATGCTCCGCGTTATGCAGGAAAACGGCTTTATCGGCGGCTTCGAGTTCATCGACGACGGTCGCGGCGGCCAGTTCCGGATCCAACTCTCCGGAACGATCAATAAGTGCGGCGTCATCACCCCCCGGTTCCCGGTGACGATGACTGACATGGAATACTGGGAGTCGCAGTACCTCCCGGCAAAGAACTTCGGTATCCTGATTGTCTCCACCTCGAAGGGAGTCATCTCCCACGCAGAGGCCCGGAGCGCGGGTATCGGCGGGCAACTGCTGGGATACGTCTACTAAGGGAGGGAAGTGAGTATGGGAATTACACGAAAGGTTGAGATCCCTCCCGGTGTGGACGTCACGCTCGAGGGCAGTGTGCTCACGGTCTCGGGACCGAAGGGTACACTGACTCGTAATATGCGCTTCCCGCAGATCGACGTCGTGGTCGAAGACGGTGAACTCGTCGTCTCCACGGCATCCGATAAGAAGCGGTTCCTTGCCATGAGCGGAACGCTTGAAGCCCACGCAAAGAGCATGATCCGGGGCGTCACGGAAGGCTACGAGTACCGCATGAAGGTGGTCTACAGCCACTTCCCGATCCAGTTGAAACTGCAGGGCGGCAGCCTTGAGATCAACAACTTCCTTGGCGAGAAGCAGCCCCGGATCGCAAAGATCATCGAGGGTGTCAGCGCCAGGGTTGGAAACGATGAAGTGACCCTCACCGGCATCGATAAGGAGAAAGTGGGCAACACGGCCGCAAACATCGAACACGCGACCAGGATCACGAAACGTGACCCCCGGGTGTTCCAGGACGGCATCTACATCGTCGAGAGGGCGTGAAAGAGATGGATGAGATACGAAGATTGATCCGCGTCCGCACCCGGCACAACAAGCCTGCCTTTAAGAGGCGGGGTCTTCACCGCAAAGCGAGACTGGAAGATGTCTGGCGGCGTCCGCGTGGTCTACAGAGCAAGCAGAGAGCGCAGTTCAAAGCAAAGGGTGCACATCCCCGGCCGGGGTACGGAAGCCCCGTCACCATCCGTGGCATGCACCCGAGCGGCTATGAGGAAGTGCGGGTCTTTACCCCTGCAGAACTTGTGGGACTGATCCCGGAGACTCAGGCCGTCCGGATTGCCGGATCGGTGGGTAACAGGAAACGCGGCGAAATTCAGGCGCGGGCCATGGAACTGGGACTCAAGGTGCTGAACGCAAAGGACCTTACCCGTGCGGCGGAGGCTCCTGTTGCCGAAACCGAAGAGGAGGTGACCGAGGATGAGTGACCTAGCCGGTCAGAGGCGAATGGCAGCCGCCATCCTCAAGTGTGGTGCCAACCGCGTCTGGTTCGACCCCGAGCGCCAGGCCGATATTGAGGCGGCTATCTCCAGAAACGATCTGCGCGAACTCATCGAAAACGGTGCGATCAAGGCCCATATCATCAAAGGAAACAGCCGGGGCAGGACACGGGCACGGACGGCAAAGCGTTCGTACGGTCACCGGAAAGGACCGGGGAGCCGAAAAGGTGCCGCCGGAGCCCGGAGTTCCAGTAAGCGGATGTGGATCGGTAAGATCCGGGCGCAGCGCCGCGTCCTGCGCGAGATGCGTGATGACGGCAGAATCGACCGGAGCCTCTACCGCGTGATGTACCGGCGGGCTTCCGGAGGCCAGTTCCGGAGTGTGTCGCACCTTGCGGCTCACGTTGAGACGATGGCAGGGAGGATGAGATAATGGCAACCGGCCCAAGATATTTCGTGCCCTTCCGGAGAAGGCACGAGGGTAAGACTGATTACTACAAGCGGATGTCGCTCCTGTCGTCAGGAACCCCGAGAATGGTCGTCCGGAAGACGAACCGGCAGATCATCGTGCAACTGGTCGTCCCCGAGACTGAGGGAGACTGCACCCTGGTGGCTGCATACTCGGCTGAACTCGCCGGTTACGGCTATGCAGGATCGGCCGCAAGCACCCCGGCAGCTTACCTGACCGGGATGCTGTTTGCGGTCAAAGCGTTGAACGCAGGGTATGATGAGGCAATCCTGGATCTCGGGCTTGCCCGGGCAAAACCCGGAGCGCGCGTCTTTGCTGCTCTCAAGGGGGCAGTGGACGGCGGTCTCGACATTCCCTACGGTGAAGAGATCCTCCCCGACGAGGAGCGGCTCAAAGGCGCCCACATTGCCGGGTATGCTCCCGAGCGGGCGGGGGACCTGGTAGCGAATGTAGAGGCTGTGGCTCTGGCCATCAAGAAGGAGCTGGTGTAGACAATGGCATACGTACAGGAAGAATGGATTCCGCTCACCGGTCTCGGGCGCATGGTCGCTGCCGGCGAGATCACCAGTATCGATGAGGTGCTCGCAAGCGGCAGACCGATCAAGGAGCCCCAGATCGTCGATCTCCTCCTGCCCGACCTGGAGGACGAGGTCCTGGACATCAATATGGTCCAGCGTATGACCGACTCGGGTCGCCGTGTGAAGTTCCGCACCGTCGTAGTGGTCGGCAACCGGAACGGTTACGTCGGGTTCGGCCGGGGCAAGGACGCTCAGGTGGGTAACGCGATCCAGAAAGCAATCGTAAACGCAAAACTGAACCTCATCAAGGTCTCCCGGGGATGCGGGAGCTGGGAGTGCGGTTGCGATACCGCTCACTCGATTCCCATGGAGGTGACCGGCAAGGCGGGCAGCGTCCGGGTGACGCTGAAACCCGCCCCGCAGGGAATCGGTCTCGTGACCGGGGATATCCCGAAGAAGGTCCTGCAACTTGCAGGCATCAAGGATGTCTGGGCCTTCAACCGGGGACAGACCCGGACGACCATCAACTATGCCCAGGCGACGTTCGAGGCGCTTCGGCAGACGAGTCTCGTCAGGATTGGAGGGACGGAGTAAATGTATGCGGTAGTGCAGGTCCGCGGCGTGGTTAATACCAACCGTGAGATCAAAGATACGCTGAAGATGCTCCGTCTGCACCACATCAACCACTGCGTCCTCGTGCCCGATACCCCGGCGTACCTCGGCATGATTCGCAAGGTCAAGGACTTCGTGGCGTACGGCGAGGTTGACAGAGACACTCTGGCCACCCTCCTGCGCACCCGGGGCAGACTGACCGGGAACGAGCGGCTGACCGACGATTACGTCCGCGCGCATACCCCGTATGCGGGCATCGAGGAATTTGCAACAGCGCTTTGCAGCGGTGAGACAACGTTCCGTGATCTGGCCGAGATCAAACCGGTGTTGAGACTACATCCTCCACGAAAGGGCTATAATACAATCAAACGAACCTTTCAACAGGGAGGGGCGCTCGGCTACTATGGTCCCCAGATCAACGATCTCCTCTACAAGATGAGGTGAAACAATGCCCGTAAACAAGCGATCAAAATACAGGGGTTCACGGACCTGTGGCGGCGGCACGCACAAAAATCGACGTGGCGCCGGAAACAGGGGTGGACGTGGTAGAGCCGGCCAGCGCGACCACCGCTTCTCCCACTTCTACCTGAAGGGCGAGATAGCCAACGGTAAGCACGGTTTCGTCAACAAGACTTCCGTGCCGGTATCCGCTCTCGACGTCGGGGAGATCGACCAGATGGCTGAAGCGCTGCTCCAGGAGGGGCTTGCTATCCGGGAGGGCGACCTTATTACTCTCGACGCCACCGCGATCGGCATCGAGAAAGTGCTCGGCGGCGGCAGAGTCACACATAAACTGAGTATCTCCGCCCGGGAGTTTTCAGCACGGGCCCGGGCTAAAATTGAGGAGATGGGCGGTCAGACAACGACCGCCTGATCTTCTTTTCAGGTGAAACTATGGGAGATCTGCTGGATAGATTTGAACCAATCCTTGCAGCGATGCCTGCAGTCCGGAGTCCGGAGGGGCACGTCCACTTCAAGAACAAACTCATGTGGACGCTTGCAATTCTTCTCCTCTACTTCGCATTGACGAATATCGATATCTTTGGACTCTCTCCGCAGTCACAGGATATTTTTGGAATGTACCGCGCCCTGCTTGCCGGTGCGAGCGGTTCGCTTCTGCATCTCGGTATCGGGCCGATCGTCACCGCGTCGATCGTGCTGCAGTTGCTCAAGGGCGCTGGAATCCTGCAGATCGACACCAGTGAAGCACGCGGCCAGGTCATGTACATGGGCCTGCAGAAGATGCTCATCTTCGTGATGATCATCGTCGAAGGGTTCCCCATGGTCGCGAGCGGTCTGATGCTGCCCGACCCGTCGGTGGCGGCCCAGTTCTTCGGCGGCAATACGTTCACGGTCTCGTTCCTGATCTTCCTCCAGCTCTGCCTCGGCGGGCTCCTGGTGGTGTTGATGGACGAGGTCGTCACCAAGTGGGGTATTGGCTCGGGTGTGGGGCTCTTCATCGTTGCAGGAGTTTCCCAGGGCCTGGTGAACGGCTTCCTGAACTGGCAGACGGGCACCGATCCCTTCCCGATCGGGTTCTTCCCAAGGCTCTTCGCCATAGCGACGTCGGGGGCGAACTTCCTTCAGTACTTCGGTACGGACTTCTTGGCCCTCATCACGACGATCATCATCTTCATGGTCATCGTCTATGTGGAATCGACCCGTATCGAGATCCCGCTTGCGCATACCGCCGTCCGCGGCGCCCGCGCGCGTTTCCCGGTGAAGCTCATCTATGCAAGCGTTCTGCCGATGATCCTCGTCCGGGTGCTGCAGGCGAACGTCCAGATGATCGGGATGCTCCTCTCCAACGCCGGGATAACGATCCTCGGCGAGTTCCAGGATCAGCAGCCGATAAACGGCCTCATGTGGTTCATTGCGCCGATCAACCAGCCGACGGACTGGATGTGGTGGCTCTCCGACCTCGGGCACGCCCCCTGGGAGATCCTCATGCGGATGGGTATCGATGTCCTCGTCATGGTGATCGGGGGTGCGATCTTCGCGCTCTTCTGGGTCAAGACCGCAGGACTCGACTCAAAGGACGTGGCCCGGCAGATCCAGAGGAGCGGGATGCATATCCCCGGTTACCGCCGGAACGCTCAGGTGCTTGAGAAGTACCTCGACCGTTACATCCCGCGGGTCACCGTCATCGGCGGTGTGTTCATCGGGGTTCTCTCGGTCGTTGCGAACCTCTTCGGTGTCGTCGGTGCGGTCGGAGGTACCGGCCTGCTGCTTGCGGTGAGCATCACCTATCGGCTCTATGAAGAGGTCGCAAGCCAGCAGATCATGGAGATGTACCCGTTCATGCGGTCGTTCTTCGGCAAGGAATGAGTCCGGAGGCCCGACCCTTTGGGTCGGGCCGTCGGAGTCGTTCCTGGAGAAGCGGCGCGGAGCGCTCGCTTTCGAAGGGGATTGAGTCCGGGGGAAGTTCCTCCCCCTTTGGGTCTGTCCTGAGGAGTCGTTCCTTGAGAAGCGGCGCGACGCGCTCGCTTCGAAGGGGAATGAGTCCGACGGGTCTGTCCTGAGGAGTCGTTCCTTGAGAAGCGGCGCGACGCGCTCGCTTCGAA